>Ga0137308_101484_pt1 | contig 22465 bp, 22 predicted proteins | sample Inofrocosms_June_FD_97181 | JGI IMG/M metagenome (GOLD analysis project Ga0137308, IMG submission 97181) | Mouse cecal microbial communities from Vienna, Austria - N-Acetylneuraminic and N-Acetylglucosamine D2O microcosms_June | ecosystem: Host-associated > Mammals > Digestive system > Large... | reverse complement strand
ATACGGAGCTTGCGGAAATCCGTGAAAAATTTTGTGAGGCCGAAAGGGAAGGGAGGCCTCTGCGCATCAAGCTTGGACTTGACCCTTCCGCCCCGGATATCCACATCGGACATTCCGTGGTTCTTCGCAAGATCAGGCAGCTCCAGGATATGGGACATGTGGCGGTCATCATCATCGGCGATTATACGGGAATGATCGGTGATCCCACAGGCAAGTCAAAGACCAGGAAACAGCTGTCCAGGGAGGATGTGGAGAAAAACGCCAACACCTACATGGAGCAGATCTTCAAGATCATTGACAGAAGCCGGACGGAAGTTTATTATAACAGCGAGTGGCTTGGCAAGATGACCTTTTCGGATGTCATCGAGCTTGCGGCCAAGTGTACGGTGGCCCGTATGCTGGAAAGGGACGATTTTAACAACCGCTATACCAATCATTTACCCCTTTCCGTGCATGAATTCTTTTATCCCCTGATGCAGGCCTACGATTCCGTCGCTATCCGGGCGGACATAGAGCTGGGAGGCACGGATCAGACCTTCAATATTCTGATGGGAAGGAACATTCAGAGGGATTACGGCCAGAAGCCCCAGCTGACGCTGTTCATGCCCCTCCTCGAGGGAATTGACGGCACAGAGAAGATGAGCAAGAGCCTTGGCAATTACATCGGCATCAGCGAGCCCGCCGCAGTGATTTTTGAGAAGGTCATGAAGATACCGGATGAGATGATCATCAAGTATTATGATCTTTGTACGGATGTAAAGCCGGATGAGGTTCACAAAATCAGGCACCGGCTCGAGGACGGTGAGAATCCAAGGGACGTGAAGATGGAGCTGGCCTATGAGATCACCCGGCTGTACAGCTCGAATGAGGAGGCGGACAGGGCAAGGGAGCGGTTTGTGTCTGTTTTCCAGGAGGATGCGGTTCCAAAGGATGCGCCGGTGATTGAGCTGAAACCGGAGGGCTCCTGCTATGAGCAGCTCGCTTCATGGCTTGTGGAGAGAGGGGATTTCGCATCAAAGAGCGAGATCCGCCGTATCTTCCTTCAGGGCGGGGCGAAGCTGGACGGAGAGACCGTAACGGATGTAAATTCCTTTTCGGCCGGCCCGGATTCGGTTCTGAAGCTGGGAAAAAGGAAGATCTACCGAGTGTGCCGTGAAAACGGCGGAAAAGAGGTTTAAAAGCCTCGTGGGACAGGATTCTTAAAAGGAGGAGCGCTATGCTGCAGAAGTTTTATCCGGACCGCTATCTGCGGTCCGCCTATGAGATCGATTACGGGAGGTACTATGAAGAGGGCTACAGGGGCATTATCTTCGATATTGACAACACCCTGGTTCCCCACGGCGCTCCGGCGGATGAAAGGAGCATAGCGCTGATCGAGAATCTGAAAGGGCTGGGCTTTGGCATTATGCTTTTGTCCAACAATAAGGAGCCCAGAGTAAAGATGTTTAATGACGCGGTAAAGGTCTCCTATATTTTCAAGGCCGGAAAGCCCGCAGGGAGAGGATATGAGGAGGCCATGAGGCGGCTGGGAACAGATCGGGGAAACACCCTGTTTGTGGGAGACCAGCTGTTTACGGACGTGTGGGGCGCACGCAGAGCGGGGATCCTCTCCCTGCTGGTGCAGCCCATTGACAAGAAGGAGGAGATCCAGATCGTCCTGAAAAGATATCTGGAGAAGATCGTGCTCTTCTTTTACAAGAGGAACCTGAAAAGACAGCAAAAGAGACGGGAGGGACAAGAGAAATGACGAAAACAGAGATCGGCGGACATACCAGGCTCTGCGGTCTGATCGGAAATCCGGTGGAGCATACCGTATCCCCCCTGATACATAACACCCTGGCAGGTCTTCTTGGACATGACCTCGTCTACGTGCCCTTTCACGTGGAAAAGAACCGTCTTATGGATGCCGTGAAGGGCGCTTACGGGCTGAATATCCTTGGTCTGAACGTGACCGTGCCCTATAAGAGCGATGTGCTGGGCGCTCTTGCGCAGACAGATCCTCTTGCGGAGAAGATCGGCGCCGTCAACACCCTGGTCAGGACAGAGGGCGGGTATAAGGGCTATAATACGGACATTTCCGGACTATACCGGGCCATGAAGAGCGAGGGGATCGAGATCGAGGGAGCGGAGATCGCACTGTTTGGCGCAGGCGGTGCGGCAAGGGCGGCCGCATTTCTTTGCGGGGAGAAGAAGGCAAAAAAGGTCTACCTTCTGAACCGTTCCCTGGAAAAGGCAAAGAGCCTTGCGGATGAGGTCAATCGGGCCTTTGAGCGGGAGTGCTTGGAGCCCATGGCGCTGTCGGATTACGAGGCGCTCCCCTCCCGCCCTCTTCTGGCGATACAGGGAACCAGCGTGGGACTTCATCCGGATGTGGAGCGGACGGTGATCGAGGATCCGGAATTTTACAGACGGATCCACACGGCCTATGACCTGATCTATAATCCGGAGGAGACAAAATTTATGAGACGGGTGAGGGAAGCGGGCGGAAAGGCTTATAACGGGTTGAAAATGCTTCTCTATCAGGGGATTGCCGCCTATGAGCTCTGGAATAAGGTGGAGGTCTCACAGGATATGATTCAAGAGATCTACAGGCTTCTACAGGAGAAAAACCGATGAAGGACAACATCATACTGACCGGCTTTATGGGCTGCGGAAAGACCAGCGTGGGAATCCGGCTCTCCTATACGCTGCGGCGCACGCTCATAGACACGGATAAATGGATTGAAAAGAAACAGGGAAAAACCGTTTCGGAGATTTTTGCCAGTGAGGGAGAGGAGGCGTTCCGGCGCATGGAGAGCGAATGCATCCGTGAGCTGATCGGGACGGCGGAGGGACAGGTTATTTCCACGGGAGGAGGACTTCCCGTAAGGAAGGAAAACAGGAAGCTTCTTAAGGAGCTTGGAACAGTATATTATCTGAAGGCAACGCCGGAATGCGTTTACGAAAGGCTGAAAGGCGACACCACAAGGCCGCTTCTTCAGGGAGAGAATCCCAGGGAAAAGATCAGGGAGCTGCTTGAGGCAAGGGAAGCCTTTTACCAAGAGGGGGCGGACGTCGTCATTGAGGTTTCCGCAAAAAGCTTTGAGGATATTATCACAGAGATTGTGGAAGGGATGGAGGAGAGAGCATGAAAATACTGATTATCAACGGACCGAATCTGAACTTTCTGGGAATCCGGGAAAAAAATATTTACGGAACCCGGGATTATGATTACCTGCTTCACATGATTGCCCGGAAGGGAGAGCAGTGCGGCTGCCAGATCGAGGTGTTCCAGAGCAATCACGAGGGTGCGATCATTGACCGGATTCAGGATGCCTATTTTGACGGGACGCAGGGCATCGTGATCAATCCCGGTGCCTACACCCACTACAGCTATGCCATCCACGACGCACTGGCAAGCGTGACGATTCCCAAGGTGGAGATTCATATCTCGGATATCACAAAGAGAGAGGAGTTCCGCAAAATTTCCGTGACAGCGCCTGCCTGTGATAAGCAGATCTATGGTCACGGGCTGGACGGATATCTGGAAGCGGTGGATTTTCTTCTGGAAAGGGCGCGGTCTTTATAAAAGTTTTAGAAAGGTTATAGAAGTTTTTCTTCTTTCGTGCAGAAAGTGGTTGAAAAATATCAATTTATATATTAAACTGATAAAGAATTATAACGTGAAAATTTTAGGAGGAGTATTTTATGATTTCTGCAGGTGATTTCAGAAATGGTATTACGATTGAGTTAGATAATAATGTTTACCAGATTATTGAGTTCCAGCATGTGAAACCCGGCAAGGGCGCAGCGTTTGTCAGAACCAAACTGAAAAACATCAAGAATGGCGGCGTAGTGGAGAAAACATTCAGACCGACTGAAAAATGTCCACAGGCACGAATTGATAGAAAAGATATGCAGTATCTGTATTCAGACGGAGACCTGTATAACTTTATGGATGTGGAAACTTACGAGCAGATTGCGCTGGATACCGTGACCGTGGGCGATGCGCTGAAGTTCGTGAAGGAAAACGAGATGGTTAAAGTGTGCTCGCACAACGGAGGCGTGTTTGCGATTGAGCCGCCTTTGTTCGTAGAGCTTGAGATCACGGAAACAGAACCCGGCTTTAAGGGCGATACGGCAACAGGTGCGACCAAGCCTGCCACCGTGGAGACGGGAGCCGTGGTAAACGTACCGTTATTTGTTGAAACCGGCGACAGAATCAAAATCGATACGAGAACCGGGGAGTATTTATCCCGCGTGTAAAGCGTTTTCGTATGTTTCGGATCCTGCATCCTCAAAGCCTGAAAGACAATGGACGAGTTTCATTGTCTTTTTTTTGTGCAGGGGTGCACAGATGAAATTGTTTCTTGCGCAACGTGCGCCCCGCGCGGCGATGAGGGAAGAAAAATCTTCCCTCATCGATTCCCAAATGCGCACACAAGTATCTAAAGTTCAGACTGCCTCACGAAGCGAAAAACATTCAACAGAAAGAAAGAGGTATCTCAATGAGTACATCTATGAATTTCGCCGTATTCACGGCAGCACTCGTCAGAAAAATGCAGGAAAAAATGGGAAAAGATTTCAGGGTGTTTTCCAGCACGGTAAAGAAAAATAATGGAGTTGAGTTGACAGGCATTATCCTGGAAGGGAGAGGGTGCAACACGTCCCCCACAATCTATATTGACGACTTTTTTGAAGACTATGAAAAGGGCGCAAGCCTGGAGGAGATTGTGGAGGCCGTCTGGCAGATTTTCAGGAAGAACCGGTTTGAGGAGTCGGTGGATTTATCAAATTTTGCCAGCTATGAAAAGGCAAAGGACCAGATCGCTTTCCGTCTGGTTAATTTTGAAAAGAACCGGGAGCTTTTGAAGGGAGTGCCCTACAAAATATTCTGTAATCTGGCGGTGGTCTTTTATTACTCGGTGAACGAGGCGCCTTTTTACGGAAAAGCTTCCATATTAATCAAACAGGAACATCTGGAAAAATGGGGAGTAAGCCTGGAGGAACTCTGCCGCAATGCCATGAAAAACACGCCCCGCATGTACCCGGCACGGATTGAAAATATTGAAAGCGTGATGGTTCAGATGCTGGAGAAGGGGCTGGTGGATGAAAACGACATTAGCGTTAAACTGGCTGACAGGCAGGAACAGAAGTGGATGGACGAGGTTTTGTCCCAGCTCCAGGAGGATTTCGGGCGGGATGAGAACCGGATTCCCATGTATGTGCTCAGCAACGAGCAGAAGCTCTACGGAGCCGCCTGTATGCTTTACCCCGATATTATGGAAAAATTTTCCAGATTAATTCAAAACGACTTTTATATTCTGCCAAGTTCAATTCACGAGGTAATCCTTCTTCCGTTCCAGGAACAGCCGGAAAGAGAATCTCTCCTGGAAATGGTCACGGAAATCAACAAGACGCAGGTGGAAGAAAGCGAAGTTCTTGCCGATTCTGTATACTGTTTTATGAGGTCTGACCAAAAGATCTGGCAACTCTGCTAAAGAAATTCACAAAGGTTTCATAGTTTTTTATAATTAGCAGACTAGACAATCCGCTAAGGTTATGGTATGATATTCAAGGTGATGTAACAAATTTGTAATATTTAATAAAGTTCACAGTATCATGCACCCGTAGTCTAATGGATAGAACGAAGGCCTCCGACGCCTTTAATGCAGGTTCGAGTCCTGTCGGGTGCATTTACATCACCTTGGATACAGAAGCCAAAATAAAAAGAAAGGTGAGTTATGAATCAATCCAATCAGAGCAAATCGCATTTGTTGAAAGAAAAATTCATGTCCATGGGTGACTGGATCATGGATCATACGAAAATCGTAATGCCTGTTGTTCTCGTGGTTTGTGTAATTATAACCGTATTTTTTGCTGTCAATGCAAACCGTAAGGAGGCATTGGAAAAGGAAGCCGAGATGGCAGCGGCGGCTGTGGCACAGGAGGAGGAATCCGCAGAGCAGGAGGAGACACTCACTCCTGTATATGAACTGGAAAAAAATGCATATCCCGAGGTGAACAGCATTGTCAGAACCTATTATGATGCGCAGACCTCCGGCGACATTGAGGTTGTTTCGGCGCTCAATACCTACCTGAACGAGATTGAGAAGATCCGGGTGGAGGAACTGAGCAAGTATATTGAAGATTATCCGGTGCTGGATGTCTACACCAAGCCGGGGCTTGAAGAAAACACGTATGTTGCTTATGTGTATTCGGAAGTCAAATTCAAGGATATTGAACAGGCGCTTCCCGGTATGCAGACTTACTATATCGGACAGAACGAAAACCAGGAGTTTTTTATCAACGACGGTACCTATGATGATTCTGTCTGGAATTACATTAAGGAAGTGACACTGCAGGATGACGTGGTGGATCTGAATAATAAGGTCGTGGTGGAATACAACGAATATCTGGCGGCGGATGAAGAGTTAAATGAATTCGTGGCTTATCTCAAGGAGAAAATTAACGAAGAGGTGGGCGAAATTCTCGCAAAGGCCGAGCAGCCGGCTGAGGAAGAGGTGCCTGCGGCGCAGGAGGAAGCCGCTGAGAGTGCGGATACGCAGGAGGACAATGCACAGCAGCCGGTACAGGAGTCACAGACAAGTGCGGTGCAGACGGTGAAGGCCACGGATGTGGTGAACATCAGGACTTCTGACAGCGAGACTGCGGATAAAATTGACAAAGCCCAGGTGGGCCAGGAGTTCCGGCTTCTCGAGCAGAGGGGAAACGGCTGGAGCAAGGTGGAATTCAATGGCGGGGATGCCTATATTAAGAGCGAGTATCTGGAGGTGGTTCCGGATGCGCAGGTGCCGGCGGCGGGTGACGAGCCCCAGACAGCATCCGCGCAGGAGAGCCAGGGAACGGTAAGCGTGATCGAAAACGTGAGAGTGCGAAAGAGCGCAAGCACGGAATCGGAAAGTCTGGGGACCGCCTATGTGGGCGATGAGCTGGAGCTTTTGATGAAGCAGGCGGACGGCTGGACACGGGTAAAATATAAAGGCGAGACCGCCTATGTGAAATCGGAATATGTAGAATAGAGGAAAAGCATTTCATTTTTTAAGCAATTGTCTTATACTTATAAAATGAAATGCTTTTTTTGATAAATTGGTTTGGGAAAACGGAGGACGGACATGTTTAAAAAGTATAATATTGGAATCATGGGAACAGGAAATATAGCCGGGGTGATGGCGGTGACAATCAAAAAAATGAAGAATGTTAGGCTCTATGCGGCAGCCTCCCGCTCGAAGGTAAAAGCGGATATTTTTGCGGAAAAGTACGGCTGTAAAAAGGCTTATGGATCCTACGAGGAACTTGCCGCAGACAGTAAGGTGGATCTGATTTATGTTGCCACGCCTCATTCCGAGCACTATGAGAATGTAAAGCTCTGTATTTTGAATGAAAGGCCGGTTCTCTGTGAGAAGGCGTTTACGGCAAATGCCGGGCAGGCAAGGGAACTGATCACCCTTGCCCGTGAAAAGAACGTGTTTCTTGCGGAGGCGATGTGGACACGGTATATGCCCATGCTGGCCACGATACGGGAAGCGCTGGGAAGCGGAATTATCGGCGAGATGAAAACCCTCACGGCCAACCTGGGCTATCTGATTGGCCAGGTTCCCCGTCTGCGGGAGCCTTCCCTGGCAGGCGGCGCTCTTCTTGACGTGGGCGTTTATACCCTGAATTTTGCCGCCATGATTTTCGGCGACAAGGTGGACAGGATCGAGTCCTCCTGTACCTATACGGATACCGGCGTGGACGAGCAGAACAGCATTACGCTTCACTATGCGGACAACAAAATGGCGGTGCTGAACAGCTCCATGATTTCCCTGAGCGACAGAAAAGGAATTATTTATGGGACAAAAGGCTTTGCCGTTGTGGAAAATATTAATAATTTTGAGAGTATTGCGGTTTTTGACAGCCATTACAGGCAGGTTGCCGTTTACAAGAGGCCAAAACAGATCAGCGGCTATGAATATGAGGTGGAGGCCTGTCTTAAGGCCATAGACGCAGGAGAACTGGAATGTCCACAGATGCCTCATGAGGAGACTATCCGCATCATGGACTGGATGGACGGGCTGCGAAAGCAGTGGAGGATTGTGTATCCCTTTGAAAAGCCGGAGGAAACACCGGAGAATACGGACGCTGCAAAGTCGGTGGAAGAAGAAGCGCCTTTGCGGGACGGGACGGAGTCCGATAATTGAAACCATTTTTCACGGAGCGGGAATAAAACAGGAAGGCAATGGAAAGAATAGACAGGGCAGGGGAATTTCCCCTGCCCGATTTGTTAGCGGAGTGAATGATTGGGACGAAAAGGAGACAGACATGAAAAGTGACGATATAAAGATTTTGCAGGGTGTCCAGAAAAATACGGACATGGCCATGAAAGCCATAGAATCCCTATGCGGCAAGATATATGACGACGAGCTGGCTGTTCAGATTTCCAGACAGGGGATGAAATATGCCGAAATCCACAACAAAGCCACGGGCAAGCTGTTGGACGAAGGAGCGGAGGGATATCAGGGGAGCAATGTTCAGGATCTGATGCTGAAAGGCGCGATCATGGGCAACACGCTGCTCAACACCAGCACCGGGCATATTGCGGAGATGATGATACAGGGGAGTAACCGGGGGATTACGGATATGTGGAAGACCATCAATCACAATGAGAATGCCGGTAACGTTTCTCTGGAAATTGCCAAAGAGCTTATGGATTTTGAGGAAAAGAATATAGAGCGGTTGAAAAAGTATCTGTAAAGGTGAAAAACTTTTTGGATTTAATTGGTTAAAGCATATTGTACTTTTGGAAAGTACAGTGTATAATACAGAAGGAAATGCAAGCGGTGTTTTCTAACATCAATTGTATACAAGAATACAGATATATTTTAATACGAAACTGAAAGGAGGACATTTTATATGTCATATGTTGATGAAGTTTTTCAGATGGTAGTTGAGAAGAACCCCGCCCAGCCCGAATTCCATCAGGCGGTAAAAGAGGTTCTCGAGTCCCTTAGAGTAGTGATCGAGGCGAACGAGGAAGCGTATAGGAGAGACGCTCTTTTGGAGAGGCTGGTTACACCGGAGAGGCAGCTTCTTTTCCGTGTTCCCTGGGTGGACGACAAGGGACAGGTTCAGGTCAATAACGCCTTCCGCGTGCAGTTTAACAGCGCAATCGGGCCCTACAAGGGCGGCCTGCGGCTTCATCCCAGCGTAAATCTCGGTATTATCAAATTCCTGGGCTTTGAGCAGATCTTTAAGAATTCCCTGACAGGGCTTCCCATTGGCGGCGGCAAGGGCGGTTCCGACTTTGATCCCAAGGGCAAATCCGACAGGGAGGTGATGGCGTTCTGCCAGAGCTTTATGACAGAGCTGAACAAGTACATAGGAGCTGACACGGACGTTCCTGCCGGAGATATCGGAACCGGCGCAAGGGAGATCGGCTTTATGTACGGTCAGTATAAGAGAATCAGGGGCGTGTATGAGGGCGTTCTCACCGGTAAGGGCTTATCCTACGGCGGTTCCCTCGCAAGAACAGAGGCTACCGGTTACGGTTTGTTATATCTGACGGCTGAAATGTTAAAGTGCAACGGACATGATCTTGCAGGCAAGACCGTTGTGATTTCCGGTTCCGGAAACGTGGCGATCTATGCGGCGCAGAAGGCACAGCAGCTTGGCGCAAAGGTTGTCACCGTGTCGGATTCCACCGGATGGGTATATGATCCGGAAGGTATTGACGTAGCGCTTCTCAAGGAAGTGAAGGAAGTAAAACGCGCAAGGCTTACGGAGTATGCGGCGGCAAGGCCCGGCGCACAGTATCATGAGGGCAGAGGCGTGTGGAGCATCAAGTGCGACGTGGCGCTTCCCTGCGCAACGCAGAACGAGCTTCTTCTCGATGATGCGAAACAGCTTGTGGCTAACGGATGTATCGCGGTGGCAGAGGGCGCAAACATGCCTACCACTATCGAGGCAACCGAGTATCTGCAGGCAAACGGCGTGCTCTTCGCACCGGGTAAGGCGGCGAATGCGGGCGGCGTAGCTACCTCCGCACTGGAGATGAGCCAGAACTCCGAGCGCCTTAGCTGGACCTTCGAGGAGGTTGACAGCAAGCTGCAGAGCATCATGGTTAATATTTTCCATAATCTCGATGATGCGGCAAAGAAGTACGGCATGGAAGGCAACTATGTGGCAGGAGCGAATATCGCCGGTTTCCTCAAGGTTGCGGACGCCATGACGGCACAGGGAATTGTGTAGAGCTCGTTTTACAATCGTATCCTGTTTATAGTGTGCAGAAGTCCCGGGAGAGGCGGTCCTTTTCCGGGATTTTTTATGTGCGGGCCGCACGGAGCGGGTGAAACATTTCCCCTGCTCGATTGTTGCGGCAGGCACCATTTACAGAAAGGGGAAATATTGTTATAATATTTGCAGGAAACGCCAAACGGTTTTGTCACTTTTTACAAGAGAACGAGAGAGGTAGGTATGAGGGAAGTAAGGATTTTGGAAATTAAACAGAGCGTCTTTGCGGACAATGACAGGCAGGCGCAGTCTCTGCGAAAGGAGCTGAAGGAGAAGGGGGTATTTCTTTTGAATCTGATGTCGTCCCCGGGATCCGGCAAGACCACCACGCTGATGCGCACGATTGAGAGGCTTAAGGACAGCCTGAGAATCGGCGTCATGGAGGCGGACATTGATTCGGATGTGGATGCGAGGACGATCTCTGAATCCGGGGCAAAGGTGATTCAGCTCCACACAGGAGGCATGTGCCATCTGGATGCGCAGATGACAAGGCAGGGGCTCGAGGGCCTGGAAACAGATGACGTGGAGCTTGTAATTCTCGAGAACGTGGGGAATCTGGTCTGCCCGGCGGAGTTCGACACGGGAGCGGTTAAGAACGCCATGATTCTTTCGGTTCCCGAGGGAGACGACAAACCTCTGAAATATCCTCTGATGTTTTCCGTCTGTGATGTGGTGCTGATCAATAAGATCGACGTGCTGCCGTATTTTGATTTTGATATGGAGAAGTGCAGGGAATATATCCATATGCGCAATCCGAAGACAAAGATCATTCCCCTGTGTGCAAAAACCGGGGAGGGGATCGAAGAATGGGCGGACTGGCTTTTGGAGGAAGCGGAAAACTGGAAAAAATAAATTTTACTTATAAGGGAGAAGAATATGGAGAGACAATTAGACAGGGAACTGTATCCGGAGTACAAATATCCGGAACACAAGGCGGATCACAGCGAGCCGCCCAGAGAGAGCATTATCAGGCTGGCAAAGATGATAACGGACCGGATTCCGCAGAAGCTTGGAATCAAAAAGATCACGCAGGACGATCCGGAGTACTGGGGACTTGCCGGGGTGCTCACCGACGAGGAGGCGGAAATCGCCTTGAAAATGGGAGTGCGAAAGCCAAAGACCCTTGCGGAGATGGTAAAGCTGACCGGGCTTCCGGAAAAGGTACTGGAGACAAAGCTGCAGAAAATGTCCGTGAAAGGCATTCTGGAATATAACTGGGAGAACCCCCGGCATGAGAAGCAGTATCTTCTTCCCATGTTTGTGCCGGGGTCAGCGGAATTTTTTAATATGAACAGTAAGGTCATGGAGAAGAATCCCGAGGTCACGCTGTTTTTTGAACACATGTCAAGGCTGCCCTTGGAGCATGTGACTCCCTTTGTGGGGGAGGGCGGAAACGGAATCGGTATGCATGTGATTCCCGTGGAGAAAGCCATCGAGATGGAAAGCGAATCCATTGATCTGGAACATATTTCCTACTGGCTGACCAAGTATGAGGGGAAATATGCGGCAAGTCCCTGCTCCTGCAGGCGTTCGAGGCTGTATCATGACGAGGGCTGCGGCGACGATCCGGAGGGCTGGTGCGTGGCAGTGGGCGATATGGCGGATTACGTGGTGGAAACCCAGAAGGACGGGAGGTACATAACCAGGGAGGAAGCCCTGGAGATCTTCAAACAGGCCGAGGACAACGGCTTTGTCCATCAGATTACGAACATAGACGGGGCCAACAAGATTTTCGCCATCTGCAACTGCAATGTGAACGTATGCTACGCCCTGCGCACGTCACAGCTCTTCAACACGCCCAACATGTCACGCTCCGCCTATGTGGCGAAGGTGGACAAAACAAAGTGCGTTGCCTGCGGAAAGTGCGTGGAGTCCTGCCCGGCGGGTGCCGTGAAGCTGGGGCAGAAGCTCTGCAGGAAGGATGGCAGCGAGATTACTTATCCAAAGATGCCGCTTCCTCAGGAACAGAAGTGGGGCGAGCATATGTGGACCCACAACTACCGGGATGTGAACCGGATCAACTGCTACGATACCGGAACCTCTCCCTGCAAGACGGCCTGTCCGGCCCACATTGCCATTCAGGGATATCTGCAGCTGGCAAAGGAGGGGCGCTATGAGGAGGCTCTTGCGCTGATCAAGAAGGACAATCCCCTTCCGGCGATCTGCGGACGGATCTGTAACCGCCGCTGCGAGGACGCCTGCACAAGGGGAACTATTGACGAGGCGGTTGCCATTGATGCGGTGAAGCGCTTTGTGGCGGAGCGGGATTTAAATGCGGCGACACGCTATATCCCCAAGCCAACGGTTCCTTCCCTGAAAGGGCATTTTGATGAGAAGATCGCCATTATCGGCTCAGGGCCGGCAGGCCTTTCCTGTGCCTATTTCCTGGCGGAAAAGGGCTATAAGCCGACGATCTTTGAAAAGAGCGAGATCCCGGGGGGCATGCTGACCTATGGAATTCCCTCTTACAAGCTGGAAAAGGATTTAATCCAGGCGGAGATCGAGGTGATTCAGGCCATGGGTGTCGAGATCCGCTGCGGCGTTGAGGTTGGAAAGGATCTTACCATCGGGCAGCTGCGGGAGCAGGGCTATAAGGGTTTTTATGTCGCTATCGGCTGCCAGGGCGGCAGGAAGGCGGGGATCCCTGGCGAGGATGCGCAGGGCGTCTATACGGCGGTGGATTTCCTGCGGGAAGCCGGTGCAAAGGAGGCCTTTGCTCTCGGAGGAGACGTGGTGGTGATCGGCGGAGGAAACGTTGCCATGGATGCGGCGAGAATGGCGGGCCGCTGCAGCCAGGGAAGGGTTTCCCTGTTCTGCCTGGAAAGCCGGGACGGGATGCCCGCAAGCCGGGAGGAGATTCTGGAGGCATCCGAGGAAAATATTTCCATTCACAATGGCTGGGGGCCGAAGGAGATTCTCACTGAGAATGGCAGGGCCGTGGCCGTGGTCTTTAAGAAATGCACCCGGGTTTATGATGAGAATCGTCGGTTTGCGCCTGCGTATGACGAGAACGACATCAGGACCGTGCCCTGCTCGGATGTGATATTCAGCGTGGGACAGGGAATTATCTGGGGAGACCTGTTAAAGGGGACAAAGGTGGAGCTTCGTCCGAACGGCGGTGCAATTGCCGACCGGCTGACCTATCAGACGGCGGAGCCGGATATTTTTGTGGGCGGGGACGTTTACACCGGGCCGAAATTTGCCATTGACGCCATTGCGGCGGGACGGGAGGGTGCAATTTCCCTTCACCGCTTTGTCCATGAGCATTGTACGCTGACCATCGGAAGAAACCGGAGGGATTTTGTCGAGCTTGACAAGGAAGACATTTTTATTGCCAGCTATGACAACACGGACCGGCAGCGGCCGGAAAAGGCCGAGGAGGCACAGCTTCGCTCCTTCCGAGACCTGTCCCATACCCTGACCGAGGAGCAGGTGAAGGCGGAGACCTCAAGATGCCTGGGCTGCGGGGCCTCCGTGGTGGATCCCAACAAGTGTATCGGCTGCGGAATCTGTACCACCAAGTGCGCCTTTGATGCGATTACGCTCCACAGAGAGCTTCCCGGATGCTCCACCATGATAAAATCCGAGGATAAGCTGAAATATGTGCTGCCCAACATGATCAGGCAGTCAGTCAAGGTGAAATTCGCACCGAAGAAAGGATGAGGCCATGCACGAATTAGGGGTGGTATTTCACATTATGGACAGTGTGGAAAAGATCGCAAGGGAGAATCAGGCGGATGGTATTAACAAGGTGGTTCTGGAGCTTGGCGAGGTATCCGCAGTGATCGAATCCTATCTGCAGAATTGCTGGAGCTGGGCCTCAAAGAAGCGGGAGCTCTTTGACGGCACGGAGCTTGTGGTGGATATCCTTCCCGCAGTCACTTATTGCGAGGGCTGCAGGCAGACTTATTCCACGGTGGATTACGGAAAGATTTGTCCCTTCTGCAACAGTACGGATACCTGGCTTTTACAGGGGAATGAATTTAATATTAAGGAAATAGAAGTATACTGAGAAAAGAGAGAGGGAGAGCGTATGATTTTTCAAATTTATGACGGAAGAACAATTTGGCAGATCCTTGGCTGGGTCATGGTTTTTGCGGGGCTGATCCTCATGAACGAGCTTGCACGCCGCACGAAGGCGGGAGGGAGCATCTGCTTTTTTGCGATTCCTGCGGCGCTGACCGTCTATTTTATCGCCATCTATGTGGGAGCGGCAAAGGGGGCGCAGTGGGCTCTGAATAACCAGACCTATGTGCATATGAACAGCTGGTTCCACTATGCCAAGCTCTATGCGGCCCTGGCCGGGTGTATCGGGTTCATGATCCTCAAATACCACTGGGGAAGCCTGGGAAAGTCCCATGGCTTCAAGGTGTTTCCCTTCGTGATTGTGGCGATTAATATCATGATTGCGGTGGTGTCCGATTTTGAATCCGTGATCCGGGCGGGAAGCGTTATGGGCGGCTGGTGGAAATCCTCCGAGGGTGTGTGGCTCTACGGCGGCTGGTGGAACATTTTAAACGGTATTGCGGGGATTTTGAATATCCTGTGCATGACCGGCTGGTGGGGGATCTACTCCTCCAGGGACAAAAAGGATATGCTTTGGCCGGATATGACCTGGTGCTTTATTCTGGCTTACGATATCTGGAATTTCCAGTATACCTATCTGAACCTTCCCACCCACTCCTGGTACTGCGGGTTTGCCCTGCTGCTGGCGCCGACTGTTGCCAATGCGCTGTGGAACAAGGGCGGATGGATTCAGAACCGGGCGAACACGCTGGCGCTTTGGTGCATGTTCGCACAGGTATTCCCGCTGTTTCAGGATGGAAGCCGTTTTACCACCGTATCCAGCGTTTACGGTGCGGGCGGTGCGGCTGCGGCTTTCGGGGAGGCAATGCCGACAACGGCAAATCCTGCCGCACAGGGCGTGATTTCCATTCTGTCGATTGCCGTGAATCTTGCGGTGTTTGGCGTGATCCTGCGGCGCGCGAAGGCGCAGAAGAAAAATCCGTATACCAACGAGATTTTTACGGATCAGAAGGACTTCAAACAGGCAATGGCAAGAGCGCAGTAGGAAGCGGAGCATGGATTTTTATTTTGCCCCTTTGGAGGGGATAACGGGTTATCTTTACAGGAATGCGTTTCATGAGATGTTTGACTGCGGGATCGGCAAATACTTTACGCCGTTTCTCGCAGTGAATCAGAACGGCATCACCAAAAGCAGGGAGAAGGGAGAGATTGACCCGCACAATAACAGCGGGATGACGGTGATCCCCCAGCTTCTTGGCAGCAAGGGCGGGGAGGCTGCGGACTATATCCGCCATCTTGGCAAAATGGGATATCGGGAAGTGAATCTGAACCTTGGCTGCCCTTATCAGACTGTGGTCTCCAAGAAAAAGGGGGCGGGCCTTCTGGCGGATACGGAATATCTGCTGCGGTTTCTGGATGAGGTCTTTGAAGCCGGTGCCGACGGGGTGCGGATCTCGGTCAAGACAAGAATCGGGATGGAGAGCGGAGAAGAGTTTGAAAAGCTTCTTGCGGTGTATAACCAGTATCCGCTCTCGGAGCTGATCGTGCATCCAAGGGTACGGAAGGATTTTTATGGCGGCCGCCCGGATCTTGCGGCCTTTGCCCATGCCCTGTCGCAGAGCCGTGCACCGGTCTGTTATAACGGCGATATTTTTACGGAAAAAGATTACAGGATGTTTGCGGAGCGATTCCCGGAGGCGGACAGGATCATGCTGGGAAGAGGCCTTATTGCCAATCCGGGACTGCTTTCCCTGATCCTTACGGGAAAGGCGTTGGAGAAGGAAGCGCTGCAGACGTTTCATGACAGAATCTACCGGGATTACCGGGAAGTGATGTCAGGAGATGTCAACGTCCTGTTTAAAATGAAGGAGCTCTGGAACTACATGCAGTTTCTGTTTGATGACAGCCAAAAGCATATCAAAAGGATACGCAAGGCAAAATCCGGTGCGGAGTATGAGGATGCGGTGCGGACATTATTCCGGTGCTGTGTGTTTGTACCGGATGCCGGGTTTCGGGCGGAGAATTAAGAAAACCAGGCAGATCAGGCCCAAAATCATCATGACGATTCCCGAACGCATGAAGGGTGTGTGATAAATGAACGCAATCTCATGGTCTCCCTGCGGAAGAAACAGGCCCATTCCAAAGCCGTTTGTTTTTATTATTTTGGCGGGCTTACCGTCCACAAAGGCTTTCCAGCCTTCGCTGAAGGGGATTGCTATATACAGGAGAGAAGCCTTTGAGGCATTTGCCTGCACGGATATGCTGTCTTCCCCAAAGGTGTATGCCACAGCTGCCTCTTTTAGCGCCGCCACCTGTTCTTTCAGGTTCTCCATGGGCTGATTAAGAATCTGGAGGGAATCAGCAGCATTGCCTGCCATTTTTGCGTTAACGAAAGCTTTGAGGATTCCTCCTCCCCGATAACGGCATCATACAGAAACGCCATTGGAAGCGAATTTTCAGTCTCATACATGGCATATCCATCAGCTTCCCGCACCTTGGTATCATAGCCGTATGGCAGGAAGGCTTCCTCACCGGTTCTCACAATATTATATTTTACGCCCAGGTATCTTTTATGCCTGTCCTTTTGCTTCCCAGGATGGCGGCTGCTGACGGCAGGAAGATTGGTGCTGCCATCATAATGGCAACGATATAATATCCTGTAAATTTACCCGCTTCGCATATCATTGCAGGAAAACGAAAATTTGCCCGATGATACTGTACGTAACGAAGGATACCATAAATAAACATGAGAATGGTCATCATATAAAACAGATAGAAGTTGCATATTGCAGACAACGCACAGGAAAGAATAAAAAGAAACGGCTTTTTTTCTTTCAATATCTTATCGATACCCAACAAAATCAGGGGAAAACTGATTAATGGATTCAAAAAGTGAGGATGCAGTACGGAAATCGAAATCGTGTAAAAAGAAAACACATAAATCAACACACCGGGTAAAATTTGTCTGCTTTCGTAAGAATGATATAAGCAATATACATAAAATGCGATTCCGGCCAGATACAGTCTGACGATTACAAGCACATGATACAAAATCTCAGTGTAACGGATTGGAACGAAAAAAGAAAGGAGGTTTAATGGGTCTCCCAGAATATAGAAATTCAAGGTCGTGATTACATCGGCCCCTAAGCCGATACTCAGGTCAAATTCGGGAATCGAAAGGGAATGAGTTACAAAGAAATTATTCCATATGCTCCTCAACCAATTCCCCAAATAAGCAAGCGAAAGATAGTTCTGTATTAATCCGTCTCCATTTAAGCCTTCGGTTGAATATACAAGGATTTTCCGTAATAAATATGGAGAGAATAGACGATCAGACATAATAATCCAAAAATCAGGGTGTATTTCATAAGCCACGGCTTTGTTTGTTTCTTCACTTCGGACAGCTCCTTCCGGTTTTTTAGCTTAGCCACTTGATAAATGCGGTTTTGTCTGTGCTGTTATAGCCTGCGTTTTTGTAGAAGTCCAGGGTCTTTGGTGTCTTGCTCCCGGTAAGAAGCATCATTTTATAGCAGTTATTATCCCGGGCTATTTTTTCCGCATGGCACAGACACTGGGAAGCGAGGCCCTGGCCCCGAAAGTCGATGTGAGTGACCACGTTTTCAACAAAGGCATAGGGGCGCACATTTCTTGTGAGGTTTGGGATAATGACGCACACACAGGAGGAAACGATCCGCCCATCCACCTCATTCAGGATTAAATGGTGGTTCGGATCCCGAATAATCTGGCCCCAGGTTTGCGACAGATGGTCGGAGGGCTCCGGAACGGACTCCTCATGCAGGCACAGATATAATTCCAGTATTTCCTTCAGATCTTCTCTTTTCGCTTCTCTTATCATAATAATACCCCTTTCCCGTCCATCATATCACAGGCCGGAGGGCTGTACAAGCTTACAAAACATAAGGGCGAATTTTGCACAGGCCTTGAACAACCGTGATCTCTGATATATGATATTATTAGGATAGAGGCGGCAGGAAGGGACGCATATTCTGAAAGGGGCAGTCAGATGACAGGACACATTGGTTTTTCTTATACGGGGACACTATTTCTGGTATTATTGTCTTTACCGAATATCGTTTGGGCCAAAAATAAGCCCATGGGATATACGTCTGAGGGCGAAAACAAGACGTTGCTGTTTTTGGAGAGAATAGGGGAAGCGCTGACCTGCTGCTGTGCGCTGATCTTTTCTGATTTTAATTTTCACAGATGGTCCTCATGGTCCTTTTGGCTGGTGGGCGCATTTATCCTGATGGCAATGTATGAGGTGTGGTGGATCCGCTATTTCAGAAGTGAGAGAAAGCTGACGGATTTTTACAGCAGCCTTTGCGGGATTCCGCTTGCAGGAGCCACACTGCCGGTCGCCGCCTTTTTTCTGCTTGGCATATACGGAAGAGTGATATGGATGATAATTGCGACAGTTATCTTGGGGATCGGACATGTAGGTATACATGCACAGCACAGAAAGGAAGCGGGGCAAAGCTATGGGAATCTATCTGAATCCGGGAAATAAAGGGTTTTGGGAATCAATCCGTTCGGAAATTTATGTGGATAAGACGGGATTGATCGCATGCGTTAATAAGCTGATCAATACCGAACAGAAATATATCTGTGTCAGCAGGCCCAGGCGCTTTGGCAAGTCCATGGCGCTCAAGATGCTTGCCGCCTACTACAGCTGCGGCTGCGATTCTGCAGACCTGTTCAGAGGGTTTAAGATCGAAGAGGAGGAGTCTTTCCGGGAGCATTTGAATCAGTATGAGGTTATCTTTCTGAATATGCAGCAGTTTTTGATCCGGTCGAAGGGACAGGGAGTGATTGAATATCTGGAGAGGACTGTCATTGCCGAAATCCGTAAGGAATATGGGGAATTGTTTTCGGAGCGGGAGCTGAGGCTTGCCGCCGTGCTGGAGCAGATTTATGCGGAAACAGACAAGCAGTTTATCTTTCTGATCGACGAGTGGGACTGTGTGATGCGTGAGAGACAGGAGCAGGAGGCTCTGCAGAGGGAGTACCTTGACTTTTTGCGGGATCTCTTGAAGGATCAGCCCTATGTGGCGCTTGCCTATATGACGGGGATTCTGCCGGTGAAAAAATATGGGCAGCATTCTGCGCTGAATATGTTTTCTGAGTATTCTATGACAGACCAGAGTGTTTTTGAAGAGTATACGGGTTTTACGGAAGATGAGGTGGAGGCGCTTTGCATGCGGTTCGGGATGGATTTCACCAGGATGAGAAGCTGGTATGACGGTTACGTATTATCAGAATGCCGGCATATCTATAATCCTAAGTCCGCGGTGGAGGCCATGCGCCGTCATAAGTTTTCCAATTACTGGACGTCGACGGAAACCTACGAGGCATTGAAAATCTATATGGACATGGATTTTGACGGACTGCGTGCGGACGTGGTGCGGATGCTTGGCGGTGGGTGCGTCAGAGTGAATACCCGGAGCTTCCAGAATGACATGCGCAATTTTAAGTCAAAGGATGACGTCCTCACTCTGCTGATCCATCTGGGCTATCTTGGATATGATTTCGAGAAAGAGGAGGCGTTTATCCCGAACAGGGAGATCGTGGAGGAGTTTGAGAACGCTATGAGCGTGGGCGGCTGGCCGGAGGTCATGCGGGTGCTGAAGGAATCGGAGGAGCTTCTTGCGGCCACGCTCTCGGGGGACGGGGAGCGGGTTGCCAGGGGGCTTGACAGGGCGCACACAGAGGTGGCATCCATCCTGACCTACAACGACGAGAACTCGCTGGGATCCGCCATCGGTCTGGTCTACTACAGCGCAAGGAAGGATTACCGCCTCATCCGGGAGCTTCCCACGGGGAAAGGCTTTGCGGACGTTGTCTTCCTTCCCCTTCCGTCGACAGGAAAGCCTGCGCTTGTGGTGGAGCTGAAATACAATAAGACCGTGGATACGGCGCTGCGGCAGATCAGGAACAGGCATTACACCCGGGCCCTGGAGGGCTATGCGGGGGAGATTCTGCTGGTTGGGATAAACTATGACCGGGAGAATCGTGAGAAACTTCACAGCTGCGTGATCGAGAGAGTGGAGAAGGCAGGAGAATCGCAAGCTGAGGAGATTTCCCTATGGAATTGATTAAACAGCCCACTTCAACAACCTGTGGAACAGGTCATGAAAGACATGAAAACGGACAGTCCTACGAGTATCGGCCAGCTGATGGAGATCCTTGATTTTTATGGGATCAGGCATGCGGAAAGGAATAAGAGGATTTCAAAGAAGAATCCGGTTCCCTATGAATATTCGATTTTGACGGTTCATACGAATGCGGGATATACGCACTGGACGCTGCTGTATGACGGAAAATACTATGATCCGGAATTTGGTTTGATCAAAGGCGAATATACATTTGGAAAAATCACGTCATTCTTGGAGATTTATGGGATTAGAAAAGTGCTGATTAATTTTTCAGTTCCAACTTCCCGCATAAAACAATCTGAGCTAAATGGTCAGTGTTTAATTCGCTGTGATCAGGAGTGGTTTAACGAGGTAGAATTGCAGGTCAATCAATATCTGGCTGCAAATAAGTCCCGTATCATCGAAGATATTTTTGGGACACCGATATCAGCCCAGGAGATCAAAGTAGCATTGGAGGGTAGCGAAACTGCGTATTTTGTGAGTAGTGTTTCATGGCACCGAAATCGAGATGACGGAGAGCAAAAGACGAGTATCAGTGTTGATATCCGTCAGTACGAAAATGGGCAGAATATAAAATCTTTTGAAAGCCAGATTCCCAATTGCGATTCTGTGGAGGATGCGATAAAGGAGGCATTGCAAAGCGTCTGGAGGATTATTGTGTCGGAAAAACAACGTTGGATTCAGGACAGCTCTTTTTACCGGCATCGCATTCAGGACTGCAGTTATTATACAAACACTATTTTATCGGAGTAACAGAAGGAAATCTGGTGTTGCCAATGAAAGACTTTCTGCACTTTCTCCAGATTTACACTGATTACGAATTGGCACCTTTTATAAAGGCCTTGAGTTCGGTGCGGCGGATTGACTGGCTTTATTGTGATGAGGTGGAGAACAGTCTTCATCCTCTGATGCAGGGAGAGATGGCACGATGGCTGATTCGTATGGTGAATGCGGGAATGCATTTGATTATAAGCTCGCACGGTGATACCATGACAAGCCGGTCAAATATGCTCATGTACGGTAAAGAAGTAAGAAACCGAAAACAAGAGATAGACCGCCAGTACCACACTATTCCGAACCAAAGAAGCTAAAGACCAAAGGACAAGCATTATGGAAATGTGCATAACAGGCTATTCCGTCATGGATAACTCCATTAGATAGCCAGTCATACACATTCCTTTTTTTCTTTCATAAATAATTTTATTATTTGACAAAATAGAACAATTTACCGCTTTACCTTTTTTCGGAAAAGTGAAATTTGAGTAAAAGTTTAGCAGGAGGGATTGAAAGAAAAATTGCCTTGATTTATAATTTTGATTATGTATAATTAAAGTTATATATAATATAGATTATAAATGGAGGTGCAAATATGCCAGCAATAGCGAAAGTCACAAAAGAAATGATTATAGACGCAGCTTTTGAAACTGTAAAAGAAATGGGAGCAGAAAACATAAACGCCCGGACAGTTTCACAAAAACTCGGCTGTTCCACGCAGCCTGTTTTATATCATTTTAAAACGATTGAAGATGTGCGAATTGCAGCACATAAAAAAGCAGGCGAATTTCATATTAGCTATGTAACAAATATAAGCGGCAAATACGAACGCCCTATGTTGGAAGTGGGTATGAGACATATTCAGTTTGCAGTAGAAGAAAAAAATCTTTTTCGCTTTTTATTTCATTCAAACTATTATACAGGCGTTTCCCTTTCTGATTGGCTTACAAGGGAAAATTTTGGTTCTTTATTTTCTATTTTGGAGAGACAAGCAAAGGTAGACGAGCGAAAGGCATATAACATATTTTCTCAAATTTTTTTAGTAACACATGGAATAGCCAGTTTGCTTGCTAATAATGCAATGGTTTATGATGAAGCATATTGTATAAAGACATTGTCTAATGCCTATTTTGGAGCAATGCATCTGATTGAAGAAGGAAGCTTATTATGAAAAAGTAACAAAAATACTTTTTCGGTAAGGAAGCAAGGAATGAGAATGA
>Ga0137308_101482_pt1 | contig 22527 bp, 19 predicted proteins | sample Inofrocosms_June_FD_97181 | JGI IMG/M metagenome (GOLD analysis project Ga0137308, IMG submission 97181) | Mouse cecal microbial communities from Vienna, Austria - N-Acetylneuraminic and N-Acetylglucosamine D2O microcosms_June | ecosystem: Host-associated > Mammals > Digestive system > Large... | reverse complement strand
TAGAGGGATGTCGTCCAGTTATTACCATAAACCTCCTGATTTTACAAGCCAAGTTCAGTCCTTCCGCCTCCTGCAAAACACCTCCCTATTAAAAGGCACAACATAAGTACACTCATAATCAACAGCAATGATCTTGCTGGAGACAAAGACAGCTCCGTCCCTAAAAAATCCTCTGGACCGTATGGAAAAGGCGGGAGTATTTCCCCTGCAGTTTAACAGTTCTGCCTCCTCCCGTGTAAGCCGGGTCGGGCTGTAGTTGGTCATAAAATGGGAGGTTCAATAGCCTTCTTCCATTGCAAAGTATTGAATAGAATCTTCAATGATTTCGGAAGTCATCACAGGAAAGAGGGAGCAGGGCATATGGCCGGTTTCAATCTGTGTTTTTTTGTAATTCATGATACGGATACGCTTAAACTCCCATACCATATCATGCTCTTTTAAGTTAAAGATCTTTTCAGAGGTCAGACAGACTGTCACGGGGGTGGTTGACATCACCACACTATCCCGGTATCTCCCTTTTCCGATAAACAGAAGGCGCCACCCCCATATGCTTCTTAAATGCCATGGAAAAATACTGTTCTGAGGAGTAGCCGCAGTAATAGGCGATCTCCGGGTAGGAGAGATTAGTGGTGGCAAGGAAATGGCAGGCCCGTTTCAGTCTCAGGTTGGTGATGTATTGTTGGATGGTGATTCCGTTGATCTCCTTAAACACCCGGTAGAGATAAGTGCGGTCTAAGCCGATGGAGTTGGAGATTTCCTGAACCGAGATATTTTTATAATAAGAATCCTGGATTAGAGAAATGGCCTGTTTAACATAATATTCCTTGCTGGACAGAGGTTTAATCTTGCGGTTGCGTTCCATCAGTTTAGAACACAGGAGGTAAAATCGCCCCAGGGCTGTGTACGTGTCTGAGATGGACGCGGCGTTGAGGGAGATCAGCGGCCCCAGGATGGACGCCAGTTCCTCCACAGGCTCAAAGCGCAGGGTGGGGGAATCCTTGTCAATGCCTGACAGCTTCATAAGGTGACGGGCATCCATGCCTTCAAACCCAATCCAATAGTAGACCCAGGGGTCCAGGACATCCGACTGGTACAAAATAGGGACATTGGGGATAAGAAGAAAACAGTCCCCGGCTTCCAGGTGATAATTCCGGCCGTGAATCTGGTAGATGCCTTTCCCGCCGACAATACAGTGAAGAACATAGTGGTCCACCACGGTCTGAGAAGAATAATGTCCCTGAATCGTTTCGTGGTATCCGCAGTCTAAAATCCGAATAGATTCATTGGTGGAAATATCCTGTCTAAAATAGCTGATATTTTTAATTCCCATATAACTTTCCCTCTATTTAGCAACAAAATATGAAATAACGACAACATAATACACTTTTATTTATATCAGAATATGGTATAAATAACAATAGAAAACAGAAAAAAATTGGCATAATCACTAAAAATATTTCCCGTATTCCGGAAATCAGGAGAATGGGATAACAACATTTTGTGATGGATATTTAACGAAAACTGAGAGGGGCTCTATGAAGATTACCTACTATGGAACATCAGCTTCCGAGGCGTGGCCTGCCTTGTTCTGCGGCTGCAGAGCCTGTAAGCTGGCCAGAAAGCTGGGTGGAAGAAATATTCGGTCCAGGAGCCAGGCGCTGGTGGACAGTTCGCTGCTTTTGGATTTTCCTCCGGACACCAGCTACCATGTTCAACATTTGGGTTTAAACCTGGGTCTGATTCGAACGGTTCTGATTACCCACAGTCACCACGACCATTTTTTCCCCTATGACTTAGGTATGAGGATGCCTGGATTTGCTGAAGGGTTGGGAGATTACCGGCTTTGCGTCTGTGGAAATGAAACTACAGAGGCAAAATTTCAGGAAGCCTCTAAGGTGTATCAGGGAATCGGGGAGTTTGTGGAATTTAAGAGAATCCAACCTTTTGAGACGTTTTTCACGAAAGACGGATACGAGGTCACGTCCCTGTTGGCGGACCACAATCAGCCGGAGAAGTCTTTGATGTACTTGATCAAAAAAGAGGGGCATCACCTTCTTTACGCTCACGATACCGGAATTTTTCCGGAATGTACATGGAAATTTTTAGAAGGAACTCATCTGGATTTTGTAAGCCTGGACTGTACGGCTCTAAGCCGGGATTGGAGGCAGGGGCATATGGGATTTCAGGCTGTAGACGAGGTGAGGGACAGATTGAGAAACATGAAATGTATGAAAGAGCATACCCTGGTGGTCCTGAATCATTTCGCCCATTTTGGGGATTTTACCCATGAAAAGATCTGCGAGATGGAAAACCCCAAAGGTTATGAGGTCGCATATGATGGCTGTTCTTTTGAGTTTTAAGAAAAACGCAATCCGCAAGTCAAGGCGAAAAACGCCATGAGAATAAAAAGGAGGAAAACATTATGTTAAAAAAGAAATGGGCAACAACGACAATGGCTTTCTGTCTGGCGGCTAACACGGTGCTGATGGCAGCGTGCGGAGGTTCCGCTTCCACCCAGGAGACAAAAGGAGCCGACCAGGCGGAGGGGAATCAGGAAGGGACAAAGACAGAGCAGACAGGGACACAGGGCCAGGGGGCGGCCTCTGATTTCAGCGGCAGAACCATTGAGATTGCCACGTATCTGTCCGGCGACACCCTGAACGCGTACAAACAGGTGATCGCGGATTTTGAGAGCGAGACAGGAGTTAAGGTGACGCTGGATGAGTATGGTGAAGATTATGAGAGCACCATGAAAACAAGAATGGCATCCAACGATCTTCCGGACATCTTCGAGACTCACGGATGGTCTCTGATTCGTTACAAAGAGTATCTGGCGGATTTAAGCGGGGAGCCCTGGGCCAGCCAGTTAAACAAGGCGGCATTGGGAGTGATTCAGGATACGGACGGAAAGCTGTACACCCTGATGACAACAGGTTCCTGCCTTGGAACGGCGGTGAATATGAATGTCTGCGAGAAAGCCGGGGTAGACCCCTGGGCCATTGATACATGGGAGGACTTTAACGCTGCCTGCGAAAAGATCAAGGAAGCCGGATTTACTCCCATTGCCAACTACTTTACTTCCGCCGGCGCTCTTGCCAATGCCAACGGTTCCTGGCTCAGCTATGAGGGAGCTCAGTTTAACGACAATGAAGCCATGTTAAACGGAACCTGGGACTGGGCAGACTTTAAGACCATTCTGGACTATCTCCAGACCTGGTTTGACAATGGATATCTGTACGCGGACTGCGGAACCATCAAGCAGGCAGATGCCATTGAGCGCTGCGCCAGAAACGAGTGCGCGTTTATCGTGGGAATCGGAACCTCTTATCAGACAGCAGTTACAGCCCAGAATCCGGACGTGGTTATGGCTATGATACCCATCTGTGCCAGCCAAAAAGGAGGAGCCAGATTCTGCGGAATCGGGGAAGGAGCTTCCTTTGGTATCTGGAAAGACACCAAGGAAATGGATGTGTGCAAAGCCTTTTTAAACTATGTGTCAGAGAACGCGGACGGAATCAACAGCGCTGCCGGCGAGATCAGCACCTTGCCCTGCCAGACTTCCAAGTCTTATGGAATGGGTCTTATGGAAGAGATGGAGTCCCACTATCCAAATGTATTCTATGACAATCTGTGGGATAGAAAGTACATGCCTTCAGGAATGTGGGGTGTGTTCCAGGTAGCTGCGGGAATGTTCTGCGAAGATCAGTCAGAGGAGGGCAAACAGGAAGTGATCGATTATCTGAGGGAGAATTACACAGATCTGTATGAGGCGTCGCAGGAGTAAAGCCTTCATTTAGAAAGGAGAGGAATCAGGATGGAAAAGAGGCGGAAATGGAAATATCTGTCACTGTGTATACCGGCTTTTTTATTGATCGTTATTTTTATGATCGTTCCTCTGGGAAACGCCGTGAAGGTATCTTTTTATAAATGGAACGGATATTCCCAGAAAATGAAATGGATTGGTCTTGAGAATTACGGTTCAATTTTTACGGACAAGGTTTTTGGCAGGTCCATGATGAACACCTTTATCTATGGATTCGGCAGCACCCTGTTCCAGAACATTGCCGGCCTTTCCGCCGCGCTGTTTGTAAATAAACAGTTTAAAGGGCGGAATCTTGTGCGCCTCATTCTCTATATGCCCATCATGATCTCCGGCGTCATCATGGGAGCGATTCAGTATTACATTTTTAACTATGATAATGGAGTTCTGAACAATCTCCTGAACCTGTTCGGTATTGGAAACATCTACTGGATGGAAAGCGGCATTGGTTCGGTGTTCATCATCACCCTGATCAATAGCTGGCAGGCCATGGGATTCTGTATGCTGATCTACCTGGCCGGTCTGCAGAATATCCCCAAGATGTACGAGGAGGCCGCCCTCTTGGACGGCACCAGCCGGCGGCAGATCTTTTTTAAGATTGACCTTCCCCTGCTGATGCCGGCCATCACTACTGCGGTGATCACCAACCTCATCGGCGGCTTCAAGCTGTATGACATCATCGTAACCCTGACCAACGGAGGCCCCAACCGGAAATCCCTGTCCCTCTCCTACTACATTTCTCTTCTGTACTTTAATGACGAGAAAGCGGGATATTCGGCTGCTGTGGGAATCGCGCTGTTTGTCATCATATTTATTGTCGCAGTGCCCATTAACCAGTATCTGAGAAGCAGGGAGGTGGAATACTGATGAAAACAGAAAAAAGCGGTAAGGTACAAATGGCCCGGGTTTACGCTCCAAACAAGAAAGTGGGGTGGGGAGTTTACGTAATTTCCGGTTTCCTGATTCTCTTGTATTTGATGCCCATTTATGTGATGCTGAATCAGTCCTTTCGCTACATCACGGATTTGACTCCCCGCCTGTACCTGCCGGAGAAATGGACGTTGGACAACTATATCCAGGCCTTTCACGATCCCAACCTGCTCAATGGATTTAAAAATTCCATTGTTTACGTGGTGGAAGTCTGTGCTTTGGAAGTATTCCTGGGAGGTCTGGCTGCCTACGGCCTGGCTAGGTCAGGGGGAAAGGTGTCCTCTGCCCTTCGTACCTTCAACATCTGCGTGATGATGATTCCCAGTTTGTCTCTGCTGGTAGGTACTTACTCCCTTATGGTGAAGTTCCATATGATCAACAAAATATGGGCGTTGTCCCTTCAGACCGCTGCCATCGGTATGGCTGGAACCATGTTTTTCTACACCTCGTTTATTGTGTCCATCCCAAAAGATTTGGACCAGGCGGCGGCTATTGACGGGGCCGGGATTCTGAGGACGTTTTTTCAGATCATTCTGCCTCAGCTAAAGCCGGTGACGGTCACCAGGCTGATTATGATCGCTGTGGGAACCTGGAACAACTATGCCATGCCCACCTACCTGCTGACGAATACCAACAAGGCTACCGTGATTCTGACGGTGAGGAAAGCTTTTTATACGGCTTACGGCTCTGTACAAAACGTGCCTCTGGCCTGCGCGGAATGTGCGGTGGCTTTGGCTCCGGTGATCCTTCTGTATCTGCTTCTTCAGCAGTATATTATTGAGGGGCAGTTGGATTCTGTGAGCAAATAAGTAAAAGTGTTTTCAGGAGATAGGTATTTAGAAAGTATTCCAAACTGCCAACATCTGACAGTTGAAATGATTCCGTACCGGCGCAGACGGGTCTAAAAGAGGCTGTGAATCATGACTCTCTCACTGCCTCTTTTTCATATAAAGCTTTTCGGTTTCCGGTTCGGTTTCTGGAAGTGTATCCTACAATTCCGTTCCCCTTGATTCTATAACTTTTTTATACCAGTAATAAGAATCTTTCTTCTTTCGGTCAAAAGTTCCCTTGCCTTCATCCTCCTTATCCACATAGATAAATCCGTACCGTTTTCTCATTTCCCCGGTGCCTGCGCTGACCAGATCAATGCATCCCCATGTAGTATAGCCGATCAGGTTTACTCCGTTGTCAATGGCCCTGGCCATTTTCCACCACCATAATGGGTTTCTCATAACGGTCATAGATCATTTCCAGATAATATCTCAAACCCTTGGGGTCAAATGCCCAGCCCCAGTCGGAATACTGTAGGTAGGGATTTTTAGCCCCTGCCGCAAAGTTTCCGGAAACCATCTCTTCCGCCTTGTGGGTTGACACAATGGACGACATATAGTAGGAAAATGTGTACATATCCACACATCCGTTTTTCAATTGATATAGCCACCGGCTACGCCTCATTCCTCCGCCTTGCAGGCTGAAAATTTATCCTGCGTGAAAGGTATCGGTAATTAGTCTGGGTCAAAACCCATTGTCTTATCTGCCGGATTAGAGAGCTGTCGGATACTTTTTCCATGGGTAAATCCCCCTTGTTTTATGTGGAAATTGGAAAACGGAATATATGATAATTGTAGCATCCGCAGTTCCATAAATCTATTAGTTTTACGGCCAAATATTGTAATTATTATGCCAGAAAGGGTGGACGGACGCGCCTTTTTGCAGCTGGGCAGGCATTGTGGGCAGCAGACAAATGTGTTATAATTTATCCAGTAGAGCTCATTGTCTGTATTTCCCTATGTTGCAGAAGGGGCATGATTGATAAATCTGTTATTTTAAGACCAGAGAAAGTATACGAACATATGGAATATTGCGTTGCAGAAATATGCGGAGTAGAAAGGCGGTAGTCAGGAGATGGATTATGAAAGAGATTGAGTTTAAAATGAATGAAATGTGTGACCTCCTGGGGATTACACCGCAGGCAATCCGTTTATATGAAAAACATAAGGCAATTCATTCCTTCAAATATGAAGGAAACGGATATCGGTATTATTACTTTGAGGATATAGGGCCGGCAGTCTCTGTGCGTCATTTGCGGAAGTTTGGATTTTCATTGGAACAGGCCAGCAGGCTTGTCCAGGGGAATGATGTGGAAACTCTGGTGAATTCCCTGGAGGAACAGCAGAACAAGATTGAAAGAGAGATCATTTTTCAGCAGGCAATGTTAAAAAGGTGTGGGCGGTTAAAGGAAATGCTTCCTAAGTGCCTTTCAAATGTTCACATATATTCGGAATGTATTCGCCCGGCAATGTATTTTTTGCCATGTGAAAAAAATGGGCAGTTTCTGAATACGCCCCATGAGAAGCAGATCATCCGGAAATGGAGCGAATGCTATCCGTTTGTTTATTTCTGCCCAATGACAGAGAGTGAGTCGCTAAATCAGGACAGCATGACACAAATTGCCTTATGTCTGTTTGAAGAGGATAAGGATTTATTGGAAGAAGATATATGGAGCGTGGCAGAATACGTTCCCTCTGTAAAGTGTATCGGCGGAATCACGAAGGTTCGTGATGATGCGACGGATTATTACAGCGTGCTGGAAAAGGGTCTGGATTATATGAAAGACAGGGGATATGAATTGACGGGAAGAATTTATTCTGTGCTGCTTGCGTCGGGAATCTGCTGTGGGGAGGAGAAAGCAGACTACTATTATATCTGGTATGAGTATACAGGTAACAGTTCAGACAGGTCTGCGCGTTTACCGCGCTGACCGTGGGAAAGCGTAATGGCAGCAGGTATCCGGCCCATCGCCAAAGGCGATTCTAATTGGCCAGATGCGTAACAGTTCAAGGGGTATCTGCGTTGTTAGTGTACCCGTATACAGCAGAATAAAATCGGAAAAATGGTAAAATTACTTGACTCCACACCTTGTTTCGGCTTTATAATCCTGTCGAATAAAAGAAACAGGAGGGGTTATAACATGTTTAAAAGATGGGTGGTAGCAGCTTTTTGCGGAACAATGGTTCTGTCTATGACAGCCTGCCAAAGTTCTTCGGCTGAGAAGGAAAGCCAGACCGGGACAGAGGTTCAGACGGAAAAGGAGAGCCAGACAGAAGGAAAGAGCAGCGCGGCGGGAATATTTACGGCGGGTACATATTCCGGAACCAGTGAACACGGAAAGAACGGTTCGATTACCGTAGAGGTGAAGGTCAGTGAGAATACCATTGAATCGGTAGTTATTACAGAACATCAGGAGACGCCGGGGTTAAGCGATCCGGCGATTGAGCGGATTCCCAAAGAAATTCTGGATACCCAGAGTCTGGCAGTTGACGGGGTTACCGGAGCGACGATCACTTGTGACGCTATCCTGGAAGCTGTGGGGGACGCACTGACAAAGGCCGGAGCGGATCTTGAGAGCCTGAAAATGGCAAAAGAGACTTCCGCGGAAAAAGAGATCGTAGAGATAAACACGGATGTGGTTATTGTAGGCGGAGGCGCTACAGGTATGGCGGCCGCCATTTCCAGCGCCCAGAACGGAGCAGAGGACGTGATTCTTCTGGAAAAAACGGCGGCAGTGGGAGGCAACGCCATTGTCAGCGGCGGATTTTTGGAGTATATCAGCGCGCCGGACGAACTACGCCCGGAGATGACGGACGGATACCGCCATATGATCGAAAATGTGCTGGAAGCAGAGCCTGTCAGCGACAGCTATGCCCTTTTCCAGAAAACCCTGGGCGAAGAGTATGAGGCTTATAAGGCCGGCGGTTCCACAAAGGTGTTCGATTCCAGGACATGGCTGACTCTGGATTATCTTCGCTATGAACCGGAATCTGCGCCGGAGGCTATGATGAGCTTTGCCACACTGCTGGACGATACGACACAGTGGTTTACAGACATGGGTATGGAATGGAAGCCATTAACAGGAATTGTAGGTTATACATGGCCAAGATGGTCTTCCCCAAAGAACGGATTCGCCGGACACGGTTATTTTGAGCTGTTTGAAAGGACCATAAAAGAAAATAATTATCCCATTGAGATCATGCTGGAGACAGCCGGAAAAGAGCTGATCACAGAGGACGGAAAAGTAACGGGAGTTATTGCGGAAAGCAGGGATAAGGAGTATCATATTACATCAGATAAAGGCGTTGTTTTGGCAACCGGAGGATTTGCGGCCAACATTGATATGGTATTGGAGTACAATGAGATCTGGGACAGCCTTGACGATACCATTAAGACTACCAATGCGTCCGGAGTTACCGGAGACGGAATCAAGATGGCAGAGGCGGTAGGCGCTGCGTTGGAGAACATGGGAGATATCATGCTGTTTCCCAATGCCGACCCCTATTCCAGCACCACTGAGAATATTGTAGGCAATGACGGAGACGCTTTGTATGTGAACAAAGAAGGCGTGCGCTTTGTAAACGAAACACTGGATCGCTATTCTATTTCCGGCGAAGTTTTAAAGCAGACAGACCGGCTGCTGTATATTATCTCCGACACGGAGAACAGCCGAATTTCTAATGGAAAAACGTTTAATGGATTTGATGTGGAGGAGATGATTCAGAATGGTCAGTTGTTCAGGGCGGATACTTTAGAGGAACTGGCAGAGCAGCTTAACATGGAGCCGGAGGTGCTTACAGGTACCGTTGACACCTATAATAAGTATGCGGCAAATTATAAAGATGAGGAATTTGACAGGATTTCGTTTTCTGACAACAGCCAGGTAGACAAGGCTCCGTTCTACGCATGCCCCCGAACTGTGGCGACTCATATTACCGGCGGCGGTCTGCTGACGGATGAGAATTATAATGTATTGGATACCAATGGCAAAGCCATTGAAGGACTGTACTCCGGCGGTGAGATCAATGCCTATATGTCAGGGATTTCCTCCTTTGGCGATGGAATGTATATCGGACAGATTTTGTTTGGTGAATAAACAGCGGTTCAGTTAGGGTTGTGCAGTGAAACCTCAAACCGGCGTAGGCCTTAAAGGCTGAAAGAAAATGCTCCCAAAGGCCCTGCCGTGAGGCAGGGTTTTTGTTATATACAGGAAAAACTATTAGAAATATCGCCTTAGGAGAGCTAATCAGCAAATATAAATAAAATGTTAATATAGTTCGATTGAAACAACGTCATTTTTAATACTTGCTCTAACACCGCCGCTTTGAGTCCAAATCATATGATGGACTTTGACTACAGGATTACAGATGAGTATGGGCTGGTTTTGTCAATCGATAAAAAAATGAAGGAAAGTTTTCCCGGGTATGAAAGCGGTAATTAGTGTGGGTTATACTAGAATTACGATTATTATTTTTATCCGGCTTATGGTAAAAATATGGATACCCTAATAGGAAAAAATCACACCATTGCGCTGTATGTATGTTTTGGTTCCAGAGAAGAGTCCATAGATGTGTTTTATTTTGATAATGAAGGAATGGTAATAAAAATTTTTATATTTGTGGCTTTTGGATTATACTTATGCTATACTAAACAGCAATTATTGTCTGAGTTTGGAGAAGAAAACAATGCTGAAAATTATATTTGGAGAAGTGGAACATGGGGTTTATCATCCCCCTACGTATTTTGATAATCGATATGAAGACCAGTGGATTACCCACCCTCTGACAGTTGAGATGATTAGGGATATTGATAAATCAGAGGTGGTAGGTACGCATCTGATTGAGAGTCCGGTGCTGGGGCCTATTTCTACGAAAGAGATTTCTGGAGGTGTCAAGACTCTGATTCTCATGGCTTTTGACAAGAGCGGCAGGATATTTAATGCCTCCGCATGCGGGGATAATTGCGCAAAGTGGATTGTTAGACTGGGGAAACAGGATGATCTGACTATTAATCTGCATCATGTAATGAATTTTAGTTCTGTGCCTGAATTTGAGGCTGTCATAGTGAATACAGGTGTGGTGGTTCACAGTTACAGAGAGTATCTGGAAGAGGCGATTAAAATAAAGGAGCGCTGATAAATGAAAGGAATGTATCATATTATTGTACAAAATAATAAGCTTCGATATGAAATGGATATTCGGAGAAATATTACGATCATTCGCGGGGACAGCGCAACCGGGAAAACGCAACTGATTAACCTTTTAGAGCAGGCGGCAGTTTTTGGGGAGAGTTCTGGTGTTGATGTTGTTTGTCAGAGGCCATGCAGAACCCTTGGGGGGAATGACTGGAACCTTGTGCTTCAAAATATCCATGAGCAGATTATTTTTATTGATGAAGAAAATAGATTTGTTAAATCTCAGGAGTTTGCCGCTGCGGTGAAGGCTTCGGATAATTATTTTGTGATTGTTACAAGAGAGGATTTGCCAAATCTGCCCTATTCAGTGGATGAGATTTATGGTATCCATACTTCCGGAAAGTATCATGATTTAAAGCGTACTTATAATGAGTTGTATCGTATTTATAGTGGAACGTCGTTTTTGGGCAAGGTAAGGCCGGAAGCTGTGGTGGTTGAGGATTCTAATTCCGGATATGAGTTTTTTAAGGCTGTGTGTGATGAGAATGGAATTTTCTGTACCAGCGCAGGAGGCAAGTCTAATCTGAAAGAAGTGATAGAAACATTTGACGGCAAATCGGCATTGGTGATTGGGGACGGCGCTGCTATTGGGCCGGAGATGAATGAACTATACCAGTTGATGTGCTGCCGGGAGGCTGTAAAATGTTATCTGCCGGAATCATTTGAATGGCTGATATTAAAGTCAGGAGTGATTGATGGGAAGGCAGTACAGGAGATATTAGATCACCCGGAAGATTTTATTGAAAGCAGAAAGTATTTTAGCTGGGAACGGTTTTTTAATGTACTGTTGATGGAATATACCCAGGATTCGTATCTTCGGTACAATAAAGGTAAGCTGAATGAGGGATATTTACATGAAAGAGTGAAACGGGCGATTTTGGATGTAATGGAGGGTGTGGAGTGGCGCGGATAAAAATATGATAGGAGATATGGCATTACTTGCATCATACAGGTGGAACCATCTTATCCGGTAGGAGCGCCTTCCCATCAGTGGCTGTCAGAAGTTCAAAAAAGCATTAAGCAGCAAACTGTGACAGATGAGGTTCTCATACGCCTGATCATGCTCCCTCTGACATATAAAGGAACTGAGAAAAAGCAGACAGCCATCAAAGAATGTGTGCGGCTGGCCCGGGGGATTGAAATCGGGGATACGCTTTTGGAAGTCAGGAAATAGGCGCGGATATGGCGAAAGCCAGCAGGTAAAGTTTTTTATTTACCTGCTGGCTTTCCGCCTGTCTATATCTCCGTGCAGAGAATCATCTGCCCCAGAAGCATATATTCTTTCACGTTTGTTAAATCATCAGATGGTTATAAAATTCCATCCGTTGAACAGGACTTGGGTTATGCTGAAAAGCCAAAGTAAATCCCTCTTCCCGACGCTGCTCCATAAGAGAGGTTATCGTGTCACTTGTACGTCTGGGCGTTTTCCCGGCGATCAGATTTTTCCCGTCAGAGAAACCTTCCGGTCTTTCAGCCAGTTCTTTTATAAGGCGTTTCCGCCAGAACAGCAGCGTCTGCTGGTAATCAGGTTTTTCGGCCAGATTACAACATTCCTGATAATCGGTCTGCAAATCAAACAGTTGTTCTCTGCCACTGGTAACGTACCAGATATATTTCATCTTGCCATCTGTAAGAAAATGGGAGCCTTTTTCATACACATAATTATGTTTTGTACTTTCAGGGCGTTTTTTGGAATTAAACATCAAGTCATGGGTACATTCGCCGTGGATATAGCTGCGCAAGGGTGTGTCATCGGTTCCTTTCAGCAGCGGGACAAGACTTTTGCCGTCCACACTGGACGGGACAGGCAGGCCGGCAAGCTCCAGGATAGTGGGCATCAGATCATGCCAGCCTGCGGGGCAGCCTGTCGTGCGGCTGTCCGGAATATCCGGTCCCATGAACATCAGAGGAATATGGACTGCCCCTTCGTAGGGGCGGTTTTTTTGCATTAGATAATGGTCACCCAGCATTTCGCCATGATCGGATGTGAAAATTACATAGGTATTGCGGTCCTCCATAGCGGCCTGCATAAGGCGGCCCACCTGTGTGTCCAGAAATGCGATATTGCCATAGTAACCGGCATACAAACTGCGCTTGTCCTCCTCTGAAAGCGCGGTATACCGGGACATTACATTGCCGCTGCTGGCAGGAGGAATATCCCAGTTTCCTATATAGGGAGCATCTAAATCCTGGCGGGCATAGTAGCGGTTAAAAAATTCTGCCGGAGGATTGTGAGGGGAATGGGGAGCATAAAAGCCTACAAACATCATGTAGGGACGGGATTTGTCACGGTTTCTGAGAAATTCAAGCGTCCGGTTGGCAGCCCATTTTGTCTGATGAAGATGGTCGGGAAGATGATAGGGGGCAGCGGCGCGGGAATTGTTATGAGGGCCGCTGCCGTAGTAACCGCCTGCTTCATCGGAACTTTGTTCTCTCAGGTCATGGAAAAAACGATCTGAACTGTCTTTTTTGTCGCTGCTGGGATCGCCGGGAAGATAGTATTCAAATCCATAAGGATAATCAAAGGGATAGGTATGCATGGTGCGGCCGACCAGCGCGGTTTGATAACCTCCCCGCCGCATTTCAGAGGGCAGAGTAGTTTCCAATGGTAGATAGGGAATCCCTACATTTGCAAACAATCCGTGACGCTCTGGCAGCTGACCGGTCAATAAAGAGAGGCGCTGGGGGATACACAGCGGGCAGGCGGCGTAAGCGCTTGTGAAGTTAATACCCTGATAAGCGATAGAGTCGATATAGGGCGTGTAGATACCTGTACGGCGGCCTGCGACTCCGATACAGTCGTATCGGTGCTGGTCTGTGTGGATTACAATAAAATTGGGGGAAGCCATGGCATATCACTCCTTTTTCATAAAATAACAGGTTTGTATGTTTTTTATATTATAAAGAAGTGAGAAGGGAATAATTAGAATTATTATTTTGACAGTAGCATTTCTACGTCATAATTATGAAAATCAGCAATTTTAACAATAAAGAAATAAAAAATTATGCAAAATGATGATGATATATCTGGAAAATAAATAAAAATTTTACAAATAAGACTATAAAATGCTTTTCGCAAAAGATAAATGCTAACAGTATCCGGCAAAGACGATATATACTAAAAAGCACAAAGAGTTCTGGCCGGAGTTCTAAAAGTTAAAATTCAGGGCGCAATGGCTCTGCCTACTAAAAAAATTCAGGGAGTATAGTTATGACGAACGATAAAATAAAATACGCGAAGACCGCAGCGATATGGGAGCTGGTCATGGCTTCATGGCTGTGCATCTCCATGAATGTGTTTACAAATTTCACCAATTATTTTCAGTACTATCTTACTGGTATCGTGGGAGTGGGGACAGTTTTGGCAGGTTCTTTTATTACGATTTTTCGTATTTGGGACGCGTTTACAGATTTGGGCGTCGGTGCCGCGGTGGACCGCACCAACACGAAGCTGGGGCAATTTCGTCCGTGGATCCTTGCGGGTATGATAATCTGTGTGGTTTCTTCAGGACTACTGGTGTTTGTTCCCCATGGACTGCCGGAAAATACCGGGGTTCGTCTGACCGTTTATATTGTTATCTATATGATATTTGTGTTGGGCGCTACCATGTACAACCCGGCTACCCGATCCACGGCCCAAGTACTGACCGACGACCCGAAACAGCGGGCCACTGTAGGTATGATTCGGGGCGTCAGCCTGCAGATTATGTATTCTGTTCTGCCTGTTATCGTGTATTCCCATCTTCTGCCTGCTTCCGGCGGTAAATTTGATTTCGAATTTTTTGTAAAATGGTGGAAGGTTTATGCGGTTGTTACCATTTTTTTCTGCCTTATAGCCTGTTTTGGACTGAAAAACAAGGACGTGAAAAAGAAGGAGTTTACTCCTCCCTCCAGCAAAAAGTTTGATTTTAAGCAGATGGCGTCAATCATCAGGAATAATAAACCATTGCAGATGCTGATTCTTTCTGCCGGGTCGGACAAGCTGGCTACGGTCTGCCAGAATAATGCCACAGTGGTAGTTATTCTGTTTGCCATTACCGCAGGCAATGCAAAGCTGAACAGCGGCGCTAATACCTACACGCTGGTTCCCTGTATTTTGATGCTGCTTTTAGGTCTGGGAGGAGTGGCGCGGAAGCTGGGCCCCCGCAAGGCCATGAACTTCGGAAGCTGGGGAGGTATCGTTGTCTGTGTGCTCAGTATCCTGTTGTGGGTGTTTGGCGACCCCAGGTCTATGAGCTACCCGGGGATGGAAAGCTTTAACGGATGGACATTTTTTACTCTTGCCTATCTGGTGCTGTGGTGTCTGTATAAAGGATTTACACTGGTCACATCCAATGTTACCAACCCAATGATAGCTGATGTGATTGACTATGAGCTGTACCGCAGCGGCAATTATGTGCCGGGATTGATTGGCTCTATGTTTTCCTTTGCGGACAAGATTATCTCTTCTCTTGGACCTACCCTGGTCAGCATTGCCATTGCGGCCGTTGGCTTTGGCAATCAGCTGCCAGACGCCACCACACCATTTTCCAACTCGCTGTTTGTAATCGGGCTTTTTGGAATGTACGGTATCGTCATAATCGGGCTTCTTGTCAATATTATCGCCATGAAGCAGTACAGCCTTACTCCTGAGAAGATGGCGGAGATCCGCAGGGAGCTGGATGGACGAAAGAAGGGATGATTCCGTTTTTTCGATATGCGGAGGGAGAGACCCCAAATTCCCTCCGAAAGCATCTGGAAAAGTAATTTGCATCCAGAATGCCTACGGTAGAGGAGATGTGCTGAATCTCCATGTTGGTATAGATTAAAAGTTCCGCGGCTGCGTACATTCGTTCCCGAACAATGTATGCGGATACGGGGATACCCACATCCTCTTTAAACCGGGTGGAGAGACGGTTGGAAGAGAGAAAGCTGTGGGCGGCAAGTTCATCCATGGAGATTTCTTCTCCTAAGTGTTTGTGAATATACTGGACGGCTGCCTGGACAGGTTTTGAGTATTTCCCTGATTTCTGGTTCAGTGCAAGCTTGCAGCTTTCTTCAATCAACTTTTCCGATAGTTTAATTGCCTGATCAATGCTGGTGACCCGGCGGCTGTTCAGTTTATAAGTTTGGAACAAATCAGCAGTACTCTGTTCCGGAACACCGGCGTTCATCAGAGAAAGGCGGGTTAAGGCACGCATCACGCTGAGTCCCTCAATTACATTGACCAGGACAAAGGAGCGGCCCCGGCTTTTCATCAGGTTTCGGTAGGCGGTCAGCGCCCCGGCGTAATTGCCGCTGTGTATCTGTGCCATGTAAAAGAATCCTTCATCCATATTGTAGAGTTCATCGGAATCAGAGAGAGGGCTATCGGATTCATCAATGGTTGGAATCGTATCCATGTCATAATCCCGGACGTTTATGGTGTATTCTGTGGATGTATTGGTCCCAAAAAGGCTGATAAACAGCATATGGGCGCAGAGCTTTATCTGCTTTTCTTCCACAAGAGGCAGAGCATTGTAGTAATTTTGGTAGCTTTCCCATGAGGCGCTGTCAGCGAAAAGAGACGGGGGCAGGTTCTTGCGGTGTGCCGCTCCGGTGCGATAGGGGCCGATTAAGATTAGTTTTTGGCAGGTGAAGATAAGGCAGTAGCAGATGAGCATACGGTCCTGTACATAGCAAATCAGATTATCACTGCCGCTGTCAATGTGCTGCCGTAATATGTTCATTTCTTTGTCCGTGTTGTAGGGGGATGGAAACTGAAAATCCGCATGTTCCCGTTCCACGGCGACGGCATTTACAAGAAGCAGGCTGGAAATGTAAAGCAGGGCGGTTTCGATGATTTTGTCCATGGAAATCCTCCTCAATGGATGTGGATGATTGAATTGTTATCTATCATAGTCAGACAAAAAGGGATTGTCAAGGGTTCCGCTGCCTAAGGCAGGGGATTTTATGTAAGAGATAGGAGATGATGTTATGAAGCCTGATATGTTACTGTTTTTAAGCGACCAGCACGGGGCCGGTTATACGGGGTATGAGGGCGGCCTGCCGGATACCCCCAATTTAGACCGCCTGTCAGAGGAGGGAACGTATTTTTCTGCCCATTATACAGCTTGTCCCATGTGTGTCCCGGCAAGGATGTCCTTCCTTTCGGGCCGTCTGCCAAGTCGTGTGGGAGTTACCAGCAACGCGCATACCTTAAGTGAATGTACGCCTACATTTTTATTTCCGCTGGTAGAGGCAGGATATGAGACGGTCTTGATTGGAAGAATGCATTTTTTAGGAAAAGACCTTCGCCATGGATTTACGAAGCGGATAGGGGAAGATATAACTCAAAGCTGCTGGAGTATTCCACGCAGGGATTTGTTAGAGGAAAGGGGAGAATTATTCCCTGCATTCAGTTCCGCCGGCAGTCTGTCCGTAGTGGGCGGAGGCGAAAGCCCGGTGATTTACTATGACCAGGCAATCGTGGACCAGGCACTGAAATATCTTAGCTGTCCTCACGAAAAACCGCAGTTTATTGTGGTGGGGACTTTTGGTCCCCATTCTCCCTATGTGGCGGACCCGGCGCTGTATGAGAAATATAAACGCCGCGGCGTAATGCCCAGGTTTTTTAATGAAACGACGGATGTTATTGATGAAAATCCCTGGATACAGGCACATCAGAAGGAAGTGTCTAAAGAACAGGCTGCCAATGCCTGTGCGGCATATTGCGCGCTGACGGAGCAGACAGACAGTTATGTAGGGCAGGTTCGGGCGGCTTTTGAGAGGTATGCGAAAAAAGCAGGGCACAGAGCCATATTCGGATATACCAGCGACCACGGAGATACCTGTGGGGAACGGGGAATTTACGGCAAACAGACCTTTTTTGAAAATTCTGTCCGGGTTCCTCTGGTTTTTGCTGGGGACGGTATTCCGGCAGGAAAACATGTGGAAATTCCTACAAGTATGATGGATTTGGGACCAACTTTTTGCCAGTGGGCGGGAACGTCTTATACCGGAAGGTTTGTGGATGGACAGAGTTTTGACGCTCTGCTGACGGATGTTCCCCATGAGACTTTGGAAACATGGCCGGTTTTAAGCGAATACCTGGACAGTGTGGGAGGCGGGGACGGCGGCTGGGGAAAACAGAATGAAAGCGCTTCAAAGAAGCGGGAGCCTTTAAAACTGTCTTACGGAATAATGGTCCGCATGGGTCACTGGAAATTTATTCGTTATCACCACTGTAAAGATGTGCTGTTTCACTTAAAGGAAGACCCGGAGGAGCGCTTCAATGTGGCTATGCGATACCCGGATATTGCCCGGCAGATGGGGCGGATTGCGGAGCAGGCCGGTGAGCCGAAAAGGATAGAACAGGAGCACCTGGACAGGATTCGGATGACCGGATGGCTGCGTTCCTATGAGGCTGCGGCGGGGTTTCAGGACAGGGAGCGGTGGAAGGACAATCCGCCAACCGCCCGGGGCCAGTTGGCGGCGCGGTGATATGTGAGGAAACTTGTTCAGGCAGGTCTTCATGTTGGCCGGACTGACGGTGGGAAACGGTGATGGATATAGAGAACAGGAAAGGACGATTTGTGATGGTAAATTTGAGAGAGAAACCTTTTAATCTAAATGAAGAGCAGTTGACATGGGTGGAAAAAACGTTTGCTTCTCTTTCAATGGAAGAGAAAATAGGACAGCTTTTTATCAACCTTACTTTGGAACGGTCTCCAAAAGCCATTACCAGGCTTTGTCGGGAGTATTATATCGGAGGTGTGCGCTGGCAGGGAGGAACACTGGAGGAGGTTTATGAACAGAACCGGATGTTCCAGGAAGAAAGCAAGGTGCCTGTACTGATTGCGGCTAACTGTGAAGCAGGGGGGAACGGAGCCGTAGGGGAGGGAACCATGGTGGCCACCGGCGCGGCATGCGGGGCCAGCGATACGCTGGAAACGGTTCGGGATATGGCCCGGGTGGGAGGACAGGAGGCAGCTGCAGTAGGCTGCAACTGGATGTTTGCTCCTGTGTGCGACGTAGTTCAAAACTGGCGCAATACCATTGTCAATACCCGTGGGTTCGGGGATAATCCCGATACGGTTATCTCCTGTTCTCTGGCTTACATGGAGGAAATGAAGCGCCAGGGAATCGCCTGTGCCGCAAAGCATTTTCCCGGGGACGGCACTGAGGAGCGGGACCAGCATCTGGTTATGGGCTGCAATGATTTAACATGCCAGGAGTGGGACGACAGTTTCGGAAAAGTCTATAAAGCGCTCATTGACGCGGGAGTGGAATCTATTATGGCAGGACATATCTGCCAGCCGGCTTACAGCCGTAAATTCCGTCCGGAGCTTGAAGATAAGGATATCATGCCGGCTACCATGGCGCCGGAACTTCTGGGAGACCTTCTGCGGGGACAACTTGGGTTTAACGGCCTCATTGTAACGGATGCCAGCCATATGGCGGGCCTCAACGCGGCAGGGGCCCGGCGGGATGTGGTGCCTGGTGTTATCGCCGCCGGCTGTGATATGCTGCTGTTTTTTAATGACCCTGCCGAAGATATCCAGTACATGAAGGAGGGCATTGACAGGGGAGTGCTTACACAGGAGCGGCTGTCAGACGCGGTACACAGGATATTGGGGCTGAAGGCCAAACTTGGTCTGAACCGGCTGCGTTTTCCGTCAAAGGAGGGGCTGAAAACGGTGGGAAAACCGGAATTTCACGCTCTTGCAGCAAAAGCCGCCCATCACACCATCACTTTGGTAAAAGACACCCAGGCGCTGCTGCCGGTGAACCCGACGCTAAGAAAGAGGGTTCTTCTCTACTACCTTCAGAGCGCGCCGGTGAGTTTGGAGGACGGCAGCGACAGCGGCAAGAGAATCCTTATAGAAGAACTTGAAGCTGCCGGTTTTCAGGTGACGGCTGAGCCTGATTATTATGAGCTGGAGATGGAAAGACCGTCCAGGCTTAACCGATATCGGATGATGGCAAAGCACTCCCTGGAGAAGGTGAAACAGGATTATGACCTTTGTGTGGTAGCAATCAGTATGAAGGGATATGCCCAGGCCAACAACACCCGGGTAGTCTATTCTGTGGGACACAGCTATGAGATTCCCTGGTATGTCCATGAACTGCCAACGGTCTGCGTCAGTTTGAACTATACGAACCACCTGATAGATGTTCCCATGATGAAAACATTTATCAATGCTTACGCTCCTACAAGGGAGTATATTCATGCGCTGGTGGAGAAGCTGACCGGCAAAAGTCCTTTTACAGGAACTTATAATCGGCTGGTTTGGTGCGGCCGCTGGGACACAAAGAGGTAATGGGAGGAACTTATGGGAAAACGACCGAATATTATCATATTTAACCCGGATGAAATGCGCTGGGATACCATGGGGCACATGGGAAATCCGGCAGCGGTGACGCCTTTTCTGGACAGATTTGCCAAGACGGAGGCAGTATCATTTTCCAATGCCTATTGTCAGAACCCGGTTTGCGTGCCCAGCCGGTGCAGCTTTTTTACAGGTCTGTATCCCCACACTGCCGGCCACCGGACCATGGGTCATCTGCTCCGCTCTCATGAGACATCTCTTTTAAAGGAGCTGAAAGAAGCAGGCTATTACGTCTGGGCCAACGCCCGCAATGACCTGGTGTCTGCCAACACTCCGGGGCTTATAGAATCTCATGTGACAGAACTGTTTTATGGAGGCAATGTACCGGCAGCTCCGGGACCGGTGGATGCCCATTACCGGGGGCGGCCTGAAAGCCCTCAGTTCTACGCGTTCTGCAACGGTAAGCTGCAGACCGATAAGGACGGTCTGAATTATACTTCTGATGATGAGGATGTGGATGCCGCGTGTTACCGTATTCGAAACCGGGTGGATGACCGGCCTTTATGCCTTTTTGTGGGAACGCTGTATCCCCATCCGGCTTACAATGTGGAGGAGCCTTATTATTCCGGGATTGACCGGGGGAAATTGCCCCGACGGATTACAGCCGGGGAGACTACGAAAAAACCTTCCATGGAGACGGCTCTGCGGAAATATCAGAATCTGGCAGGTATGACCGGGGAGCAGTGGGATGAGCTGCGGGCCGTGTATTTGGGGATGTGTACCAAGGTGGACGCTCAGTTTAAAAAGCTGTGCGACGCGTTGAAAGAGGCCGGGGAGTATGATAATTCCGCTATTTTCTTTTTCAGCGACCACGGTGACTATGAAGGGGATTTTGATATCAGTGAAAAAGCCCAGAATTGTTTTGAGGATGTTCTGATTCGGGTACCGCTGCTCATCAAGCCTCCCAGGGGCATGAAGGTGGATGTGGGGATTACGGACAGTTTTGCGGAGCTGGTGGATTTTTACGCTACCGCGATGGAATTGGCAGAAGTTACCCCCGGTCACACCCACTTTGGCCGTTCTCTTCTTCCGGTGGTAGGGGACCGGTCCTGTGAGGTACGGGACTGTGTTTTCTGTGAGGGAGGGCGGATGGCCGGTGAAGACCACTGCAGCGAATCGGTTGACCCTGCTGTGAGAGACGGTTTCCGCTACGCTGCCATGTGGCCCCGTTATGCTGCCCAGCATGACCATGAGGCTCACGCAAAAGGGGCTATGATTCGCACCGCGGAGTGGAAATACGTATACCGGGCTCATGGAATGTGTGAACTGTATGATTTGCGCCGTGACCCGCTGGAGCTTCACAATATTTCCGGAAGTATGGAGAATTGCGGTGTGGAAACGGCCATGATGCAGAGGATTCTGGAGTGGTATCAGGATACTTGCGATGTGGTGCCTTTTGATAAAGATGAGCGGTTCAGCGACGAATTGATTTGGGAAAAAGTAAAGCTTTTGGTTCCGCCGGGATGCGAACAGCTGGTGAGGGACAAAATCGCCTCAAAGGCGGGGCTGTTTGTCACAAAAATCTACTGTCAGGAATTGGCGGATAAAATGGCCGGCAGCTGAAAGAAGGAGGAGTTAGTTATATGGATACGATTTTTAACGGATTTGTGCCGGGGCACCAGTTTCTCATCTGCGTGGACAGCGACGGCTGCGCAATGGATACCATGGATATTAAGCATATTCGTTGTTTCGGCCCTTGTATGGTAAAAGAGTGGGGGCTGGAGGAATGGGCCCAGCCTGTTCTTTCCCGGTGGAATGAGCTGAATCTTTACACCTTAACCAGGGGCATTAACCGGTTTAAGGGTCTTGCCCTTGCCCTTGGAGAAGTCAATAGGACCTGCGCCTCTATTGATGGGGTGGAGGAACTGGATGTCTGGGCCAGAAAGGCCCCGGAGCTTTCCAATGGGGCGGTGGAGGATATGTATCAGAAGACGGGGCTTCCGATTTTTGCGAAAGCCTTAAGCTGGTCCAGGGCGGTTAATGAGGCGGTCAATACTTTGCCGGAGGAGGAGAAAAACCCCTTTCCCGGTGTTGTCCAGGGACTTAGGGCTGCTCATGAATTTGCGGATGTAGCCGTTGTCTCCAGCGCCAACCGGGAGGCAGTGGAGGAAGAATGGAATCGCTGCGGCCTGCTGGAGTTTGTGGATATCCTTCTGTGCCAGGACGCGGGAAGCAAATCCCATTGTATCGCCCAGTTAAAGAAGAAAGGCTACGGCGCGGACGGTATCCTGATGGTGGGGGATGCTCCCGGCGACCGTGACGCTGCCTGGGAAAACGGAGTGTTTTTCTATCCTATTTTGGTCCGTCATGAGGCAGAGAGCTGGGAGGAACTTAGAAAAACGGGATTAGAGGCGTTTCGGGTTGGCAGGTATAGCTCTTACGGCCAGGAGAAACTGCGTCAG
>Ga0137308_101479_pt1 | contig 22573 bp, 19 predicted proteins | sample Inofrocosms_June_FD_97181 | JGI IMG/M metagenome (GOLD analysis project Ga0137308, IMG submission 97181) | Mouse cecal microbial communities from Vienna, Austria - N-Acetylneuraminic and N-Acetylglucosamine D2O microcosms_June | ecosystem: Host-associated > Mammals > Digestive system > Large... | reverse complement strand
ACGCTAAAAAGTAGATTGACCAACCGACGGGAGCTGGGGTACAATAACGTGACGGTAAAAGTGTTCCGCTCAGGAATGTTTCGGAATGGAGGAAAGTATGATCAATAAGCTGATTGCAAAAATTAAAAAGACCAATGCGCCGATTGTTGTGGGGTTGGATCCCATGATGAAGTTTGTGCCGGAGTATATCAAAGAGGCGGCTTTTGCGGAGTACGGCGAGACTTTGGAGGGAGCGGCCGAGGCGGTTTGGCAGTATAACAGGGGGATTGTAGATGCGGTCTGTGACCTGATTCCGGCGGTGAAGCCCCAGATTGCCATGTACGAGCAGTTTGGAATCCCCGGACTGGAAGTATTTAAGAAGACGGTGGATTACTGCAAGGAGAAAGATCTGGTAGTAATCGGCGATGTCAAGCGGGGAGATATCGGATCCACCTCCGAAGCTTATGCAGTGGGACATTTGGGAAAGGTGCAGGTGGGCAGTAAATCTTATTACGGATTAAATGAGGATTTTGTGACGGTTAACCCTTACCTTGGCTCCGACGGTGTGAAACCTTTTCTGAAAGTGTGCAAAGAGGAGAAAAAAGGCATTTTCGTGCTGGTTAAGACCTCCAATCCCAGCAGCGGTGAATTTCAGGACAGGCTCATTGACGGGAAGCCGCTCTATGAACATGTGGGAGAGCAGGTAGCCGCATGGGGGGATGAGTGTATGCCGGAAGAAGGTAATTACAGTTATGTAGGAGCCGTTGTAGGCGCCACTTATCCGGAACAGGGCAGAATCATGAGAAAAGTGATGCCCAAGGCATTTATTCTGGTGCCCGGTTACGGCGCTCAGGGAGGAAAGGGCGCTGATTTGACAGATTTCTTTCAGGAGGACGGTTTGGGCGCTATCGTAAATTCTTCCCGAGGGATCATAGCGGCGTACCAGCAGGAGCAGTATGCCGGATACGGTGAGAAGAATTATGCGGACGCTTCCAGAGCGGCGGTAATTGCCATGAAGGAAGATATTGCCTCTGCGTTGGAGAAGAGGTTCCAATAGGTTTCTAATGCGGGAAAACAGATATTTTCATCGCGGGCTAAGCAGCTTCAGCGCTGGGACATGGTATAAATGGATAACGGAAAAGATTTGCGTTTTTCCGAGTTTTTAGCTAAAGAGACATAGAATCAATTGACAGAAAGGAACGGATAAGATAATGAATATTGTATGTTTGGATTTGGAAGGCGTATTAGTTCCGGAGATATGGATTGCTTTTGCGGAGGCCAGCGGCATTCCTGAGCTAAAGCGGACTACCCGGGATGAACCTGACTATGAAAAGCTGATGAAGTGGCGCATCGGAATTTTAAAGGAGCATGGTCTGGGGCTGAAAGAAATTCAGGATACCATCGCCAAGATTGATCCCATTCCCGGAGCCAGGGAATTTCTGGATGAGCTTCGTTCCATGACTCAGGTAATCATTATCAGTGATACATTTACCCAGTTTGCCACCCCTTTGATGAAAAAGCTGGGATGGCCTACCATCTTTTGTAATTCCTTGGAGGTGGCCGAGAGCGGGGAAATTACCGGTTTTAAAATGCGGATTGAGAATTCTAAGCTGACTACCGTGAAGGCACTGCAGTCTATCGGCTATGAAACCATTGCCAGCGGGGACAGCTATAATGATCTCGGTATGATAATGGCAGGCAAGGCTGGTTTCCTGTTCAAGAGTACCGAGAAAATCAAGGCGGATCACCCGGAGATTCCTGCCTATGAGACTTATGAAGAGCTGATGGCGGCAATAAAAAATGTTTTGTAAAAAGCGGTTGCCGGGGAAGTGTCCTTCTGGCTGATTTGTGCTGTGGCAAAGCTGCGGTATAGGGTTCATATTGGAAACATTTGGGTATAAACTGAATAAAAGAGAAAAGTTTGCATACAATATTTTCGACCATGTAAACTTTTCTTTTTTGTTGGGAGATATCAGATTATGAAAGAAGAAACTTATCCTTTTGTTGCAAAACCGCTGCCCTATGAGTACGACGCCCTTGTTCCCGTGCTGGATCAGGAGACCATGCATTTCCACCACGACAAGCATTACAAAACTTATGTGGACAATCTTAATGCCGCACTGTCGGACTACCCTGAGCTGCAGAAGACGGGGCTGTCAGATCTGCTGCGTCAGATTGACAAGCTGCCCGCGGCTATACAGACGCCTGTGCGCAATAACGGCGGCGGAGTCTATAATCATGAGCTGTATTTCGATTCCATGAAAAGCCCCGTGGGGCAGGAGCCTTCCGGTATATTGCTGGAGGCCATCAACAGGGATTTCGGTTCTTTACAGCAGTGGAAAGAGCAGATGAAACAGGCGGCTGTGGGCAGATTCGGTTCCGGCTGGGCGTGGCTTGTGACAGACAAAGACGGCAAGTTATCCATTGTACAGACCGCCAATCAGGACGTGCCGGATTTGAATAAGGTTACGCCTGTCTTTCTGGTAGATGTGTGGGAGCATGCGTATTATTTACAGTATCAAAATCGGAGAGCCGACTACGTGGAAGGCTGGTTCAGCCTGATCAATTGGCGGAAAGCAGAGAAGCGCTATGAGGAAGCGATCGGATAAAAGAAAAGTCATTAGTATGAAAAAAGTCTGCTATGCAGACTTTTTTGCGTTGAAGGTGTCGAGCGATTCTCCTCTTGATAATAAAAGCATTTTTCAGATATTTTTCAATCGGTAAAGTACATTCTCATAATCTTTCACATAGTATTTAAGATTCGTCCGTCCCTTTCGAATAATCGTATGCCCTTCCGCTTCCAGTTTTTCCTTCTGAAACTCAACGCCGCCGGGATATTTTGCGTTTAGTTCGCCATCCGCTTTTAAAGTCCTCCAGAAAGGCGTTTCGCCATTGGAACGCTGGTAACTTGCCCATGCGGCAATGGATACAAAAATCCCGGCCGTAATAGGTTCCGTGAAATCGGCGTGGTTCAATTCCGCAAAATATTCCCGGATACTACCTATAGTAATTACTTTTCCGCAAGGAACCAGCTTCATAACCTTGTCGTAGTCAATGGGCGGCGCAAAGTACATTTTATTCCCGCCGTATTTTGCAATGCTTTTTGGGTCAGTGATCAGTTGGAGCTTCGGCATATCCTTATTGTCGTGCAGCATAGCGTTAAAATCTTTTTTGTCTTCGTTTGCCATTTGCGTATACCTCCTGACAGGATTATAATGCCGTTTATCTGCCCATGCAATGAGACGGTTGCAGTTTTTTTGTAATAATGCCATTATTTGTTACTGTTAACTCGCTGTCGCTGCGAGGTGAAACCCGGGACAGACATGCGCGAAATCACTGTTTTGCGATTTCTGTGCATAGGCTGCTGTGACGAAGTGAACAGTAACCATTATTTTAGACAGGAGTATATCCGGCATGAAATACTTGACAAGGAACCCAAATTGGCAGAAGATATAAACGCAGGAAATTTTTGAACATATTTTGAGCTGTATGAGTGTATGTAACGCCGGGGACGGCAGAGGGGAAAGGCATAGAATATGAACGCCGTAAATTATCAAAAAGAGCTGGAAAAAATCATCGCGGGACTGGAAGGGCAAAAGGGGAGACGCCTGTTTCTGCATAGCTGCTGTGCGCCTTGCAGCAGTTATGTGCTGGAGTATATATGCAGCAGCTTTTTCATTACGGTGTTTTATTATAATCCCAATATTTCGTCCTCTGAGGAGTACCGGAAGAGAGCGGAAGAGCAGCAGCGTCTAATTAAGGCTTATAATTCGGAGATGGAGGCGGGCATACGGAAAGGCAATCCTATAGAGATTGTGGAAGGAGATTACGAACCCCAAAGATTTTACGAAGCGGCCAGAGGGTACGAGGACTGTCCGGAAGGCGGGGAACGGTGTTTCCGCTGTTATGAACTGCGCCTTCGGGAGACGGCAAGACGGGCGAAGGAGGGGGATTATGATTTCTTTTGCACTACTCTCACGATCAGTCCGCTGAAAAATGCCCGAAAACTGAATGAGATCGGGCTGGCGCTGGGAGAAGAGTACGGCGTGGCTTGGCTGCCTTCTGACTTCAAGAAAAGGAACGGCGGCCGGAGATCTGTGGAATTGTCCGCGGAATATGGTCTTTACCGGCAAAATTATTGCGGCTGCGGATACTCCTTGCGAAATGTGGAAAATTAAGGTATAGTAATAAAGTATAATATGAGTCCTAACAAATTGCGGCAGACAACTTGCAAAAAGTATTTTCAAACACTTAAATTCCGCAGGCAGCGGAAAGGAATGTCGGGAAGGTTGAATAAAAATGCGTATTCAACTATTGATTGAGCGCGCGCCGCAGTGCACAGGGAGGTATGAGGTTGAATAAAAATGTGTATTCAACTGTTGATTTGAGTGCGCGCCCGCAGCGCGCAGATGGGAATAGAAATGAAAAAAATATTGGATCTATTGTCGGAAGAAATGGGACAGGCTTTCAAGGAAGCGGGATATGATGCGTCCTTGGGAAGGGTGACGGTGTCAAACCGCCCTGACCTTTGTGAGTACCAGTGTAACGGCGCCATGGCAGGGGCAAAGCAGTATCATAAGGCTCCTGTTATGATTGCAAATGAAGTGGCTCAAAAGCTGGCAGACAGCCGGATCTTTAAGGAGGCGGCAGCAGTGGCGCCCGGTTTCCTGAACTGTAAGATCTCGGAAGACTTTTTGCTGGAATATGTGAAAGGAATGGCGGCAGAGGAAAAATACGGATTGGAAATGCCAAAGCACCCTAAGAAAATCATGATCGACTACGGCGGGGCGAATGTGGCCAAGCCTCTTCATGTAGGCCATCTCCGTCCGGCGATTATCGGTGAGAGCATTAAGAGGATCTGCCGTTATGCGGGCAGCGAATGTATCGGAGATGTGCATTTGGGTGACTGGGGAATGCCTATGGGGCTTGTAATCACGGAGCTGAAGCTGAGGAAGCCTGATCTGGTGTATTTTGACGAGAATTATCAGGGAGAATACCCCCAAGAGCCTCCTTTTACGATTACGGAGCTGGAAGAGATTTATCCTGCTGCCAGTGCAAAATCCAAGGAGGATCCCGAATATAAGGCGAGCGCCATGGACGCTACCTTTAAGCTTCAAAGCGGAGTAAAGGGATACCGTGCCCTTTGGAGACATATTATGGATGTTTCCGTTGCGGATCTGAAAAAGAATTATGACAATCTTGATGTGGAATTTGATCTGTGGAAGGGCGAGAGCGATGTGCATGAGCTGATTCCCGAGATGGTAGCTTATATGAAGGATAACGGTTATGCCCATATCAGCGAGGGAGCATTGGTGGTGGACGTTAAGGAGGATACGGACACGAAAGAGATTCCTCCCTGTATGATTTTAAAATCGGATGGTGCCGCCCTGTATAATACCACCGATCTGGCAACCATTATGGAACGTATGCGGTTGTATAAGCCGGATGAAATTATTTATATCACGGACAAACGTCAGGATCTGTACTTTGAACAGGTATTCCGCTGTGCGCGAAAGACAAAATTGGTAGGGGAAGATACGGTATTGAAGTTTTTGGGTCACGGCACTATGAACGGAAGTGACGGAAAGCCTTTTAAGACAAGGAGCGGAGGCGTAATGCGCTTGGAGAATCTGATCCGCGAGACAAGGGAAGAAATGCTCCGGAAGATTAAGGAGGGGCGCCAGATGCCTGATGAAGAGGCAAGTCAGGTGGCGGATATCGTTGCCATAGCGGCTCTGAAGTATGGCGATCTGTCGAATCAGGCGTCCAAGGATTATGTGTTTGACATAGACCGCTTTACCTCTTTTGAGGGGGACACAGGACCCTATATCCTTTATACCATTGTGCGGATTAAGTCTATTCTGGTTAAATATGAAGAGCAGGGAGGAAGCGTGGAAAATGCGGTACATCAGGCAGCGGGAGGAGAGTCCGAGAAGGCGTTGATGATGGAACTGTCCAAGTTCAATACTATGATGCAGAGTGCGGCAGAGGAAAAAGCTCCTCACAAAGTATGTGCATACATTTATGATTTGGCCAATGCTTTTAACCATTTTTATCATGAGACGAAAATTCTGGGAGAAGAGAACAAGACGAAGCAGTCCGGCTTGATTGCCTTGCTGCTGCTGACAAGGGACGTGCTGGAAACCTGTGTGGATGTACTTGGATTCTCTGCACCGGAACGCATGTAGATTATTTTTTGCCGGCTAAACACCGATACACGGCATTGGCAAAGAATAAATAAAATGAAATAGGATGCAGACGCGGCGTTTCTTTATTCCATTAACAGGGGAGAGCAGGAACGCCGCTTTTTTTGGAGGAAGGGCGCTCTTTAAGGAAGGGCGCTCTTTAAGGAAAGGTGCTCTATGAACGGTAAAAAATTTTTACGGGTATTGCCTGCAAGATATATGAAAAGTAGATAAAAAGTAGATATTAAAAAAAGTAGTTGACAAATGATGACAAGCATTGTATACTAACAAAGTCGGTTGCGGTTGTTGCTGATAAAATGGAAGTTTAGCTCAGCTGGGAGAGCATCTGCCTTACAAGCAGAGGGTCATAGGTTCGAGCCCTATAACTTCCATTATGGCGAGATAGCTCAGTTGGCTAGAGCACACGGTTCATACCCGTGGTGTCGAGGGTTCAAATCCCCCTCTCGCTACGCCGGAGAAGTCTGAAAACCTTGAAAACAGGGGATTTCGGGCTTTTTTGTTTTGAAGGAATCAAAGAACTAACGGGAAGGTATCCGGTCAGGACCGGGGCATTTTTCCGGCGCAAAGAAAGGAGATTTTCGAAACAGTATGGCAAATACGGCATGAGATTTGATTTTGACGATTACAGGAAGTATGATTGCGCAAAACGCATTTTTTGCGTCTTGTGTTCAGCGCAGCGGTTCGGTGACTGTCCGGACGGTTAGTGTACTGACCGTATTACATTTCGCTAAATATTTTGCAGCGTTAGATTTCCTAGACGCAGCCACCGCTACGCCATCGGAAATCTGCCTTGCAGCCTGAAAATTCATTCTGCGCTATTTAGCTGAAAGCAATCTGGTCAGCACACTGGATATATTCAAGGAACAACGGATTTGCCGCAGAAATTATAATGTACATTTGTTATTACATCTGTTATAATGTTACTATTTGTTGAGCAAAATAAAGAAGGAGAAAATAGTGGAGAATTTATTGGAAGAATTATTAGACGAACGCATTGCGCGTGCAGTGAAAGAGATGGGATTTGAAAAATTGTCCCCCATTCAGAGTGAAGCCATACCTTATCTTTTAGAGGGAGACGATATAATCGGTCAGGCTCAGACGGGAACCGGTAAGACGGCAGCATTTGGAATACCGATTTTGCAGAAGGTGGATCCGGAATTTAGAAAACTTCAGGCAATCATCCTGTGTCCCACCCGTGAGCTTGCCATTCAGGCGGCGGAGGAGCTGCGGAAGATGGCAAAATATATGCATGGCATCAAAATACTTCCTATATACGGCGGTCAGGAGATTTCGAAGCAGATTATAGGATTGAAAGGCGTACAGATTATCGTGGGCACTCCGGGACGTGTTATGGATCATATGCGCCGTCATACAATCAAGCTGGATCACGTCAGCATGGTTGTTTTGGATGAAGCGGATGAAATGCTGAACATGGGCTTCCGTGAGGATATGGAGACGATTCTCGGACAGATCCCCAACGAGCACCAGACGGCGCTTTTTTCCGCCACCATGCCCAAACCTATTTTAGAGATTACCAATCAATTTCAGAACAACGCAAGAATGATAAAGGTTGCTGCAAAAGAACTGACCATTCCTTTGGTGTCCCAGAGATACTATAAGATTAAAAGCCAAGACAAGGATGCGGCATGTGTGAGACTGCTGGAGTATTATCAGCCCAAGCTGTGTCTGATTTTCTGTAATACCAAGAGAAAGGTGGACGAGCTTGCGGAGGTGCTGAAAAAGGCAGGTTTTCAGGCAGAGGGGCTCCATGGTGATATGTCCCAGCATCAAAGAGACGTAGCCATGAACCGTTTCCGTAACGGCAGCACTAATATATTGATTGCAACGGATGTAGCGGCAAGAGGTATAGATGTGGATGACGTGGAGGCCGTCATTAATTATGATATCCCGCAGGATAACGAATACTATGTCCATCGTATCGGCAGAACGGGACGGGCAGGCAGGACAGGGCGTTCCTTTACTTTTGTAGGAGGCAGAGAGCAGCGCCGTCTCCATGAGATCGAGAGAGTCTGCCATACGGTTATTGAGGAGCGGAAGCTTCCGGGAGCTTCTAAGGTATTAAAGGCAAAGGCGGATAAATGCCTGAACCGTGCATGGGAGCTTCACGAGCATGAGGATATGGAACTGATGAAATCCTTTATCCGGCGTAAAATGGAAGAAGAAGATTGTGACGCCTTGGAAATTGCCGCTGTGATGTTAAAGCAGCAAGTGGGGGATAAAGGACCGGAAATACAGGTTGATGAGGGCGGAAGCCGACGCGGTTTACGCTTTGGAGGCCGTAGAGACGGGAAAGAGGGCAGTGACCGGAAAAGCGGACGGGAAGAGTCCCGCAGAAGCGGCAGGAGAGGCGGCGACCGCAAGGGCAGCTGGGAAGAATCCGGCCGCAAGGAAGGCAAGAGAGGCAGCGACCGCAAGGGTAGCTGGGAAGAATCCGGCCGCAAGGAAGGCAAGAGAGGCAGTGACCGTAAGGGCGGCTGGGAAGAGGCTGACCGCAGAGAAGGCAAGAAAGGCAGCGACCGCACAAAGAAAAGCAGGCGGGAGGATGATTTCGGAGGCGGAAAAGGCTTTAAAGAGCGGGATGTGCGCCGTGACGGAAGTTTGCGTGTATGGGAGAGCGACCGCAAGGGACAGGAAGTAGGCAGCAGACTGCCCAAGAAAAAAAGATAGTAATGCCGTCATATAATGCGGCGGAAAAAGAGGAAGGCTATGAGGATTGGAATGGGATATGACGTCCACCGTCTGGTGGAAAACAGAGATTTAATGATCGGCGGTGTGAAAATTCCTTATGAAAAAGGTCTTCTGGGGCATTCCGATGCGGATGTACTGCTTCATGCTATTATGGATGCGCTGCTTGGGGCTGCCGCACTGGGGGATATCGGAAAGCATTTCCCCGATACCGACCCGCAATATAAAGGAATCTCTTCCGTGGCATTGTTGGAAAAGGTAGGGCAGCTGTTGGCGGAAAAGCGTTTTCTGATAGAGAATATAGATGCCACCGTTATTGCACAGGCGCCGAAGATGCGTCCCTATATTGACAGTATGCGGGAAATCATTGCGAAGGCGTTGGAAATGGACGTGGAACACATTAATGTGAAAGCCACTACGGAGGAAGGGTTGGGCTTCACGGGATCCGGTGAGGGTATTTCCTCTCAGGCAATCTGTATGCTGACAAGTCCCTTTGACCTGACTGCCGGACAGGTTTCCGGCGGCTGTGAAGGATGCGGCGGCTGCAGCAAAAGGGGTTGACAAAATCGGAAATATTGCATATTCTAATTGAAAGAATAAATAAATGCGGTGAACGGGAAGAGTATCTTTTTATAACGTGTCAGAGAGAAGCCGTCGGCAGGCTGTGAGCGGCTTTCACGGGAGAAAAGGGAAGTGCATCCGGGAGCAGGTCCGTTGAAAGGCGGACACGTAGGCGTGCGTTAAACGTGTTGAGTGAAGGGCATATGCCTTTAAGCAGAGTGGAACCGCGGATGAATTCGTCTCTAAGCAGAGAGGAGTCAGCCGCGGTATTTTGATTCCCGCGGGCAATGAGCTAAGCGGCCGCAAAGCAGACATTTGGCGAATGCTGCGAAGGTCACATACCATAGCGTCTTGCGGATGCATTGTACTTTGCAGCGCTGCAAGCTTGATGCCTTATTGTTTGCAGTGGGGGTGTTGATTTTTCTAACCAGCGGTGAAATACATCTGCATGTAAGGAGTATGGTCGTTGGCAAGATTATCAAACAATGGCCTGCCGCGATGAAATGTATCTGCATGTACGGAGTATGGTCGTTGGCAAGATTATCAAACCAATGGCCTGCCGCGGTGAAGTGCATCTGCATGTACGGAGTATGGTCGTTGGCAAGATTATCAAGCCAATGGCCTGCCGCGGTGAAGTGCATCTGCATGTAAGGAGTATGACCATAGGAGTTCAGTTATGGGAATGATCGGCAGTATTAAAGAGGAAATAAAAATTATCCGAGAGAGAGACCCGGCTATTCACTCTTCCATGGAAGTGTTTCTCTATCCCAGCTTTAAGGTGATGATGCATTACCGCATAGCACACAAGCTGTATGAGAGCGGACATTATTTTTGGGCGAGATGGGTTTCCCAGCGGGGAGTGAGAAGAACCGGTATTGAGATTCATCCCGGAGCGAAAATCGGAAAAGGGTTCTTTATCGATCACGGAAACGGTGTAATCATTGGAGAAACTACAATTATCGGTGACAATGTAACTCTGTATCAGGGAGTGACGCTGGGAGGTACCGGCAAGGAACACGGTAAGCGCCATCCCACATTGGGCAGCAATATTATGATCGGCGCCGGCGCAAAAGTACTGGGTTCCTGTACCGTTGGAGACAACTGCAAGATAGGCGCGGGAAGTGTAGTTCTCTGTGATGTGCCGCCTAACTCTACGGTGGTGGGTGTACCGGGACGAGTGGTAAAACGCTGCAACATGGCATTGCCGCAGGATACTATGAACCAGACCGATCTGCCGGATCCCGTGCGGGAAGACATTATGGAGCTCCAGCGTGCAAACTCGGAAATGATTAACCGCATTCTGGAACTGGAACGCCAGCTCAAACAACACACCCGCCATAAAAGTGAATAAGGGCATTGAAGAGACAGGACTGGAATAAAAACAGTCTCGAAACGGAAATGCCCGGAAGAAATTTTCAGCTGATGCATTACAGCTGAAAATTTCTTCCCTGAGAAAGGGCATTGAAGAGAAGAGACGGGACTGGAATAAAAATAGGAGAATCATATGGAAAACAAATTTCAAATTTACAACACATTGACGAAAAAGGTGGAGCAATTTATCCCCAATGAGGACGGAAAAGTAGCGATGTATACCTGCGGACCTACTGTGTATCATTATGCCCATATCGGAAACCTGCGGAGCTATATTATGGAGGATTTATTGGAGAAAACCCTTCGCTATATAGGGTATGACGTAAAAAGGGTTATGAATATTACTGATGTAGGACATCTCTCCAGCGATGCGGATACCGGTGAGGACAAAATGCTGAAAGGGGCAAAGCGGGAGCACAAATCCGTGATGGAGATTGCCAAGTTTTACACGGACGCTTTTTTCGGCGACTGTGATAAGCTGAATATTAAGACTCCCGATGTAGTGGAACCTGCTACCAACTGCATTGAGGAATTCATCCGTGTCATTGAGGGGCTTTTGGAAAAAGGATATGCTTACGAGAACGGCGGAAACATCTATTTCGATACCTCTAAATTAGAGGACTATTATGTGTTTTCCAACCAGAATGAAAAGGAATTGCTGGTGGGGGTGAGAGAGGATGTGGACGAAGACGAGAATAAGCGGAACAAGAGCGACTTTGTATTGTGGTTTACCAAGTCCAAGTTCGATGAACAGGAATTAAAGTGGGAGAGTCCGTGGGGAATCGGTTATCCCGGCTGGCATATTGAGTGCTCCTGCATCAGCATGAAGCATTTAGGCGAATATATGGATATCCATTGCGGCGGTGTGGACAATATTTTCCCCCACCATACGAATGAGGTAGCACAGAGTGAAGCTTATCTGGGGCATAAATGGTGTAATTATTGGTTCCATGTGCATCATCTAAATGATAAATCCGGCAAGATGAGCAAATCAAAGGGAGATTTCCTGACCGTGTCCCTTTTGGAATCGAAGAATTATGACCCTATTGTATACAGATTGTTCTGCCTGCAGTCCCATTATCGTAAGCCCTTGGAGTTCTCCTATGAAAATCTGGATAATATGGCGGCGGCATATGACAAGCTGGTTAAAAAGATCGGCAGTCTGAATAAAGAAGGGGAGATAAATCAAGCAAAGTTTGCGGAATACAGAGAGCAGTTTGAGTCGGCGCTCTGCAATGACCTGAATTCCGCCACAGCCATTACGGTGCTGTATGATGTATTAAAATCGGATCTGTCCGACGCGGAGAAATATGCGTTGGCGGAGAGCTTTGATGAAGTACTTTCCCTGAACCTGATGACTGCTCATGCGGCAAAAGAGAAGGACAACGGCGTGGATGCCGAAATGGAACGCTATATTTTGGCAAAAATCGAAGAGCGCAAGGCTGCCAAGAAGGAAAAGGACTTTGCAAAGGCCGACGCCATCAGAAGCGAATTGCTGGAGAAGGGCATTGTCCTTGAGGATACACGCGAAGGTGTAAAATGGAAGAAAGCATAATGGAAAATGAAGCAATAGAAATGGAGGGAACAGATTTCGAAAGCTGTTGTCCGGACGGATTTCTTGCAGCAATAGGACATATGTTTCCCGGGAAAAAACAGGATATCCGCTCCTATTCCCCTTTGACGCTGGCTTATATCGGGGATGCGGTGTACGATCTGATTATCCGTAGCGTTGTGGTGAAACAGGCAAACCGTCCGGCTAATGATCTTCACCGTATTACGGTAAAGTATGTCAGCGCCAATGCACAGTCCAAGATTGTTCAGGCGTTGACAGAACATTTTACCGAAGAAGAACAGTCTGTTTACCGGAGGGGCAAGAATTCCAAGCCCCATACCACGGCGAAGAATGCCGCCGCTTCCGATTATTTAAAGGCTACCGGATTTGAGGCGGTGATCGGATACCTGTATTTGACGGATCGTATGGACAGAGCCTTGGAATTAATCCGGGATGGAATCAGACTGTCCGGAATGACATTGTGAAATGTCTACGGACGGAGCCGCATTGCGGAAGATATAGTCCCCATGGAACACACGATATTTTCATCCGGATTTGAGTCGCAGCAAAGATTTCTTTTGCAGACAAAGGTGTCACCGTGAAGGGGCGGAACAGGAAGAGAAGATATGGCATACGAAGAATTTACCATAGAGGGACGCAACGCCGTAATAGAAGCATTTCGTTCCGGAAAAACAATAGACAAACTTTATATTATGGACGGCTGTCAGGACGGCCCTGTCATGACTATTAAGCGGGAGGCGAAAAAACAAGACACCTTGGTGAAATATGTGGCCAAGGAACGCTTGGATCAAATCTCAGAAACGGGCAGACATCAAGGTGTGATTGCCATAGCCGCGGCTTATGAGTATGCCGAGGTGGATGATATTCTGGCGGCGGCGGAAGAGAAGGGAGAGGCGCCTTTTCTTTTCCTGCTGGATAATATCGAGGATCCGCACAACCTCGGCGCCATCATCCGCACCGCTAATCTGGCGGGGGCACATGGCGTCATCATACCCAAGAACCGGGCTGTGGGTCTCACCGCTGTGGTGGCCAGAACTTCCGCCGGAGCATTGAATTATACCCCGGTGGCCAAGGTTACGAATCTTGCTAAGACCATCGAGGAGTTGAAGAAAAAGGGACTGTGGTTTGTGTGTGCGGATATGGACGGAACTACCATGTACGAGCTGGATTTGAAAGGCCCCATAGGTCTGGTTATCGGCAGCGAGGGACAGGGCGTGGGAAGGCTGGTTAAGGAAAAGTGCGATATGACCGCGTCCATTCCTATGAAAGGGAATATTGATTCTCTGAATGCATCCGTGGCGGCCGGAGTATTGGCTTATGAGATTGTGCGCCAGAGGATGTCGTAAACCATAGGCGGACACCCCCTTATAATGCACAAGGAGATAGGAATAGGACGGGAGGCCAAGGATGGCATACAGAAATGCGGATTATGAACCATATACGGACGAAGAGCTGATAGACCGCCTGCGCCGGGGGGAAGATACCATTATGGACTATATCTGTGACCGGTATAAAAATCTGGTGAGAAGCAAAGCCAAGTCCATGTTCATTTTAGGGGCGGACAGCGATGATTTGATTCAGGAGGGAATGATCGGCCTGTTTAAAGCAGTGCGCGATTACGATATGGGCAGGGACGCCAGTTTCTTTACTTTTGCGGAACTGTGTGTCAGCAGACAAATGTATACGGCGGTACAGGCCGCAAAGAGACAGAAGCATGTCCCACTGAACACTTACATTTCATTGGATGCCGGAGGCACTAATCAGGAGGATAGGGATGAGAGCACTCTGGCGGAGCTCATTGCGGACAGGGCGGAGCTCAGCCCGGAGGAAATGGTGCTGGACAAGGAGCGGGTTGCCTATTTGGAGAAAACCATAGAGACGGAGCTTAGTGATTTTGAAAAGCAGGTATTGGATCTTTATATGACGGGTATGAGCTACTCTCAGATTGCAAAGGTTCTGGGCCGGGAAGAAAAGGCTACGGACAATGCCTTGCAGAGATTGAAAGCAAAAATAAAAAAAATATTATAAAAATATTATCTCTTTGGAATGACCTTGACTTTAACGAGTCAGGGTCATATAATTTACACGGTAAAACTGACTGACCGGTCGGACGGACAGGTTACATGCTTCGACTTGCGCGTCACAGTACAAGAACAAAACAGGAATCGGAATAGGAGTAGACAAAATGATTTCAAAATTCAGCGTAAAAAAGCCTTATACTGTGTTGGTGGGCGTTGTGCTGGCCATTATTCTGGGTGTGGTATCTTTTACCAGAATGACGGCGGATCTGCTGCCCAGCATCAGCCTTCCTTATGTGATCGTTATGACTACATATCCCGGCGCCAGCCCGGAGACGGTGGAGATGGTGGTAACGCAGCCGGTGGAAGCCAGCATGGCTACGGTGAGCAATATCGAGAGCATCAGCTCCGTGTCCGCCGAAAATTATTCCATGGTGGTTCTGGAATTTGCCCAGACTGCGGATATGAATGCGGTTTCACTGGAAATCAGAGAAAGTCTGGATCAGATTAAGAGTTTCTGGGACGACTCCGTGGGCAATCCCATTATCATGAAACTGAACCCCGATATGCTGCCGGTTATGATTGCGGCAGTGGGCGTGGAAGGGATGGATAACGGCCAGATCAGCACTTATGTACAGGAATCCATTATGCCCGAATTGGAGAGTATCGAAGGGGTGGCAAGTGTCAGCGCTACCGGTCTGCTGGAAGAGAGCGTCCATGTGATCATCCGTCAGGACAAGGTGGATGAGCTGAACGCTAAAATATTTGCAGCCATCGACGGTAAGATGGAAGAGGCAGAGGAAGAGCTTGCAGACGGCAGAAAGCAGCTGGAGGACGGGAAAAAAGAGATTTCCGACGGTTGGAAGGAGCTGAACGACGGACGGAAGGAATTGGAGGACGGCAGACAGGAGCTAACCGACGGCCAGAGAGAGCTGGATGAGAACAGGGATAAGATTGACGAGGGCAGAGAGGCGCTGGATGAGGGCCGGGAGCAGCTGGAGGCCGCTCAGGCAAAGACGGCGGCGGAGCTGGCGGCGAAGAAGACGGAGCTGCTGGGAGTAAAGGCGCAGCTGGATAACATGAAGAGCAGCCTGACATCGGCAAAGCAGCTGGCGGAAGGAATCGCACAGATTGATGCGGGAATTCCGCAGTTGGATGCGGGAATTGCACAGATGGATGCCGGAATCACCCAGATCAATGGGGGAATCAGCCAGATGGACGGCGCCGTCGAGGGACTTTCCCAGATCAAGGATACTTTTGAGACTGTAGTCGGATCGGGAGATGCCAATGCTATTGCCTCTTTACAGGCAGCGCTTTCCGCGGCGCTGGGAGGGAATGAAGAGATTCTGGCGATGATAGACTGGACGGATGCGTCTTCCGTGGGTAATCTGATTACCGGATTGGAGGAACAGAAAGCCGGACTGGAAGCACAAAAGGCTGCGTTAGAGGAGCAGAAGGCCGGCTTGGAGAGCCAGAAAGCGGATCTGTTATCCCGGAAGGAAAATATGGTTTCCGCGCTGAACGCCCAGACCTCCGGTCTTGGGTATGAAGGGTATGCATCCATGATAAACCAGCAGCTTGCCGCCATGGGCATGGCAGATCTGGACACTGCCATTGCTACGGTGAATGCGGGCTTGGCCGAGCTGGAAAAGGGTGAGATGACGGCGGCCATTGAATTTGCCAACGGCAAGGCATCCATTTCCCTTGGGGAATATCAGATGGGGCTTGCCGATACACAGTTGGAAGCCGCCCAGAAACAGCTGGATACCGGTTGGGATACTATGAAAGATGCCGAAGATCAGCTGAATACTGCGGCAGACCAGTTGAAGGATGCCCAAGATCAGATGAAGGATGCCGAGGATCAGCTGAAGGAAGGCGAGGAACAGCTGGAAGACGCAAGGCAGAGCGCGTATGATTCCGCGAATCTGAATAATATTTTGACGGTGGAAACCATAGAAGGCTTGCTCACGGCACAGAACTTTTCCATGCCCGCGGGGTATGTGACGGAGGACGGCATTGACTATATGGTCCGTGTGGGAGATAAGCCCTCCACGGTGGAGGAGCTTCAGGCCATGCCCCTTTTGGATCTGCATTTGGACGGAGTCCCCGTGATTACTCTGGGAGATGTGGCGGATGTTTTTTACACCGACAATTCCCATGAGATTTATGCCAATGTGGACGGAAGCGCCGGTATTATGCTGACGATCCAGAAGCAGACCGGATACTCTACCGGTGAGGTTTCCGACCTGCTGGCAGAGCGGTTTGAGGAGCTGACGGACGGAAATCCCGACCTGACGCTGATTACTTTGATGGATCAGGGAATTTACATAGATTTGGTGATGGATTCCATCATTAATAATATACTTTTCGGCGGTGCGCTGGCCATTTTGATCCTTCTGGTATTTTTAAAGGATCTCAGGCCCACGGTGGTGGTGGCGTTCTCCATTCCCATCAGTTTGGTTACGGCAATTGTATGTATGTATTTCAGCGGTGTGACATTGAATATTATTTCCCTGTCCGGTCTGGCGCTGGGTATCGGTATGCTGGTGGATAACTCTATTGTTGTCATAGAAAACATTTACCGCCTGCGGAGCGAGGGTTATTCGGTGAAGGAAGCCGCCATGGAGGGAACAAAAGAGGTTTCCGGAGCGATTATGGCATCTACCATGACTACCGTATGTGTGTTCCTTCCCATTGTATTTACGGAAGGGATTACCAGACAGCTGTTCGTGGATATGGGTTTGACCATCGCTTATTCGCTGTTAGCCAGTCTTGTGATCGCGTTAACCGTAGTGCCGGCCATGTCTTCCAAGATTTTGGTGAAGACCAAGGAACAGAAGGAAGGTAGATTTTTCGGCGGGCTGGCAAAAGGGTATGAGAAGCTGCTGGCAGTGTCCCTGAAGGGGAAGCCGCTGGTATTTATTGTGGTTCTGGCATTGCTTGTGTCTTCCGTGGCGCTGGCATTTACCAATGGTACCGCTTTTATGTCGGACATGGATTCCAATCAGCTTACAGTCCATGTGGAGCTGCCGGATGACGCTACGCTGGAGGAGACGGCGGCTTTGACCGATCAGGTGGTGGAAGCCATCCTTTCCATAGAAGACGTGCAGAACGTGGGCGCTATGACCAGCAGCTCCACTATGGCGCTGATGGGCGGCAGCAGTTCCGGGGGCGCCGTGAATGTCACGGAAATCTATGTGGTGACAAGGGACGATAAGTCCATGAGCAATGAAAAGATCGGGGATATTATAGAGGAAAAAACTGCGGATTTGGATGCGGAGATTACCATTGACACTTCCAGTATGGATATGAGCGCCATGGGTGGAAGCGGTATTTCCATTCAGGTCAGGGGACGTGATCTGGATACCTTGCAGCGCATCGCAAAGGAAGTGACGGCCATTCTGGAGAGCGTGGAAGGCACTGCCGATGTCAGCGACGGGCTGGAGGAAGCGGAGGAGGAGCTGCGCGTTCTCATTGACCGCGACAAGGCGGTAAATTACGGATTGACGGTGGCACAGGTATTTACCCAGATTACCGCCAAGCTTTCCGAGGCAAGCAGCAGTACCACACTGGTAGCGGCGGACAAGGATTACAGCGTTTATGTTATGAACGGCAGCGACATTACATTGACCAGAGCGTTGGTGGAGGATATTGAAATCAAAGGTACGGACGAAGACGGAGAAAGCGTAAAGGTGCCTTTGTCCGAGATGGCATCTTTTGAACCTGCCTACGCGCTGAGCGCCATCAACCGTGCGGAACAGACGAGGTACGTGGGAGTATCCGCGGCCATTGCGGAAGGCTATAATGTGGGACTGGTGGCGGATGACGTGGAAGAGGCATTGGCTGACTATGAGGTTCCTGCCGGATATCAGCTGGTATTTTCCGGTGAAAACGAGATGATTGAGGATGCCATGCAGCAGATGATGCTGATGCTGGTTCTGGCCGTTGCGTTTATGTACTTGATTATGGTGGCGCAGTTCCAGTCGCTGCTGTCCCCGTTTATCATTATGTTTACTATACCATTAGCCTTTACCGGCGGGTTTATGGGGCTGTTTATCAGCGGCAGCGAGGTCAGCGTTATTGCCATGATTGGTTTTGTCATGCTGGCGGGTATTATCGTGAATAACGGTATTGTTCTGATTGATTATATGAACCAGCTCCGGGAAAGCGGCATGGAGAAGCGGGAAGCCATTTTGACGGCGGGAAGAACAAGGCTGCGCCCCGTGCTGATGACGGCTCTGACGACCATTTTGGCTCTGTCCACCATGGTGTTCAGCAACGACATGGGTTCCGAGATGGGGAAACCAATGGCGGTGGTAACAATCGGCGGCCTGCTTTACGGTACATTGCTGACGCTGGTGGTGATTCCCTGTGTCTATGATATTTTAATCAGGGAGAAGAAAGGGAAAGAAGAATGAAGGAAAAAAGAAAGACGGTTGATGGGGAAAAGAAAGGTGATTGAAGGAAAAAGAAAGACGATTGATAGAAAACAGGTATTAGATAGGCAACAACGATAAATGAAGAACGGGCTTTCCTGACTGATTTTATGGGACTGCACATGTTTGTGCTTTGCCGGAGCGTGTTTGATAAATGCTTTCTCCGGGGAGTGGCGTCTTCTCCCAAATTGAGACGTTGCTTTTTACTTGGCGTGCCGTATGGCTGAGCCGTTGTGTTACACTTTACAATGGGTATTCTGCCGGGGAATATCCCATTGTCTAAGGGGGGTGGGATTATGGCCAAAATGACAGGATTGGAGGAGCCTTGGGAAATTCCTTCCAAAGTACTTCGAATGTATGACGCGGTGATTCAACTGATAGAGGAGGGGGAGGATGCATCCACTGTCCGGGTTTCCATGATCACTGACCGTGCGGGTATCGGAAAGGGCACGGCATATGACTATTTTGATACCAAAGAAGATATCGTGGCCTGTGCGGTAGTGTTCCACATACAGCGGATGTTCGGTTTGCTGGAGCAGGAGCTTCAGAAACAGGAATGTTTTGAGAAGCAGCTCTCTTGGCTGCTGGAGGAGATGGGGCGGGAAAGCGGCAGGAAGTATTGCTTTATCCGTATGGTGCACATTTTGTCGGATCATTCCGATTTCAGCCAATTGGTGCGCCGGAAGATGATGTCTGAGTCTTTCCGAAAGTATCATCCCATAAAGGTTTTTGAAAATATTTTGACCCAAGGCATAAACAGAAAGGAGATCCGGAATGATCTGCCGCTGGAATTTATGGTATACACGGTGTTTTCCGGTCTTCTGACTTATATGCTTAGTATCAGTACGGAAGAGTGCTTTCAGATAGATCCGGACAAAATGAAGTTCTATGTGTATAGGCAGATAACACGGCAGCTGTGCTGCAGTGAGCCGGACCATATGTGATAAAAATTTCCGGTTTGGTCATGGGAATTATAAGCAGCCGGAAGCCGGGCTTTGATTCACCGTTGCACAATATTGTCCAAAGCTTATTTTATGGCGGCGTCAGCTTTGTGGATGCGATTGTCGGATATGGCTTTGGCGAGAAAGTTTCCACGGACAAATGATGCAATCATTTCGGCTGGATCAAACCGTGGTTACTGTTCACTTCGTTCACAGCAACCTATGCACAGAAATCGCAAAAACAGCGATTTCGCGCATGTCTGTCTCGGGTTTATCACGCAGAAACAGCGTGAAAACACCTCGCGGCGACAGCGAGTGAACAATTACAAACCGTGACAAATTTCATAAAAAAAATTTGCATTTTTTGTTGACAAACGGAAGTGTCTTTGATAAAATAACCTATGTTGATTGCTTCGAGTATAATGAGAGTAGTCAGAGATGCTGCTGTGGCTCAGTCGGTAGAGCGTCGCATTGGTAGTGCGGAGGTCACGGGTCCGATTCCCGTCAGCAGCTTTTGTAGAAGTCCTGAATATTCAGGGCTTTTTCTATTTCTGTATGATAGTTCATTGCGATCTGTAATATGGAATTTGTTAGAGTTTTTGTTAGCTTCCTGCAAAACGGATTACAATCCCCCGAAAAGCCTATGAATCAGCCATTTAATTTATATGCGATTCTCCCAAAAAAGAAAAAGGAACAAAAAATTATTGTCTTTTAGGAATTAATTAGATATAATGTAGGATAAATAAGAAACGAGAAGTAAAATATCATATAGAGTAGCTTTAGGAGAAGCAGATTGTCGTTGGTGACAGTCTTTTTGCTTCTCCTTTTTTATAATATGCTCCGCATCGAATGCGTCTTGATTGATAGGCGACTGAGCCGTGCTTTTGGTGCGGATAAACGAAAACTGAAAGATATTTTATCAAAGCGGGCAATAGAGATCATGTGTGTGGAATACAAAAAGATTTTTATAGAGGACATAATTCCTTGTGTTAAAGAATATTTGAACAATGCCAGAGATCCCCTTTTTGAGAGTCTTCTTTCCAGTAATACGGGAAAAGAAATCAGAGATACAATTTGCAGACATAGGAATTTAGTAGCTGATTGGCAAATTTTGAGGGTCGCTCTCCGTAAATGGTATTGCTTCAGAGGTGTCGAGGACAGGTCAAAGCAAATGATATATAAGTATCGACAAAAAGGATTGGGTATACCAGACGGAGTGCTTCAGACAATCAAAAGTTTTCATCATGCGGTTGGATAAAATTGCAAAACGGTCATCAAAACAGTTACCTTTTTCATGCTTTTAGGTGTTAGTGAAATTTTGATGATTAGTCTATGATGCAGGGTTTATATAGGGTATACATAGGGATTGGTGATATAGTATCAGTGCATGTGTAGTTTGGGTCTTGATCCAATAGATATAGAGAACCAAACATGTATGTAATTATCAACAAAATAACAATAATAGGAGTGTGATGTATATATGCTGCTTGAAAGATATGAAATAAGAATATAGTATGTATCTATGAATATTCAGCACGAAACGTGCAGGGAGTTGATAGATACATGTTAAACATTCAGACCGTCGAACAGATATTAGCCGCTAATGAAAAACTGCCTATCGGCATGAAGAAATACAAGCGGATACCCTCTGTCTTTCCAAAAGCGAAACACATGGATGAACTATTGACACTGGTAAAAAAAGCCATTGTGCTATCCAGTGAAAACGAGGATGACCTCGACGCGATCCGGCAGCTCGGAGAAGGCTGGGTGGCGGAGGAAACTCTCGCAATAGCGATATACTGTGCACTCAAATATTCTGACGATTTTGTAAACGGTGTTGCAGCCGCAGTCAACCATGATGGCGACAGCGACTCCACCGGTGCGGTTACAGGAAATATACTCGGAACGGCACTCGGCTTTGAAGCCATTCCACAAAAGTATCTTGATAAGCTGGAATTAAAAGATGTCATTCTTGAAATTGCGGAGGATCTTCACCACGATTGCCAGATAACGGAGTATGGACTGGGAGATGATTTGTGGGAAAGCATATCCTTTACGGATGGGGCTGTTTTCAATTTCTCTTCATTTCCAACATAAATCAATTTGACAGACGCATAATAACTATATATAATAAAAGTACGAAAAATCATACGAAATTATGAGGTGATACTATGTTAGCAGTAAAGAGCATGGATGTGCGTGAAAATTTTAAGGAATGGTGTAATAAAGTAATAAGCGGCGAAACGCTTATTGTGTCACGACCTAAAAATGAAAATGTAGTAATCGTATCAGAAAAAGAATATAACGAAATGGCAAAAGCCAGAAGAAACGCAGAATATCTGGCTATGCTGGACAGGAGTTATAAGCAGTTAGAAAATGGGGAATCCATTTCTTTCAGCATGGAAGAATTGCAGGCAATGGAATCTGATGACTGGGAACCTACTGAAAAAGTATTAAATTGGATGGAACGGATGAAACATAAAGATGAATGATTTTACCTTTACAGACAAAGGATTTTCTGATTACATTTATTGGCAGTCTCAAGACAGGAAAACAGCAAAGAGAATCAATAGTCTATTAGTGGATATTAAGCGAAATGGGGCAATGCAAGGCATTGGAAAGCCGGAGCCGCTGAAATATCGTCCCGGATATTCCAGACGGATTGATGAAAAAAACCGCTTGGTATACGATGTTGATGAATTGCAAAATATTAAAATCATATCATGCAGAGGACACTATGATGATTAAGACTGCTATTCCTAAAATATCTGATTGACGTGTT
>Ga0137308_101478_pt1 | contig 22591 bp, 25 predicted proteins | sample Inofrocosms_June_FD_97181 | JGI IMG/M metagenome (GOLD analysis project Ga0137308, IMG submission 97181) | Mouse cecal microbial communities from Vienna, Austria - N-Acetylneuraminic and N-Acetylglucosamine D2O microcosms_June | ecosystem: Host-associated > Mammals > Digestive system > Large... | reverse complement strand
GACAAAAACATTTGAAGAAAAATTCATGCAGAAAGTGCCTGAAACACTGGCATTGCAGACCATGAAGCAAACATTATGTAAAATCATAAAAAGCCGGAAACCCTGATAAACACTGGCTTCCAGCTTGGCAACACTTGGCAACACCCCAAAATCCCTAAAAATAGCCCTTCAAACATAGCGGAAGCCCCTAAAAATGCGGCTTCCGCATTCCCAGAGGCTTCCTTAGGGGAGGATAAGTATTTCATTTATCTTTTGGTATCAGTGGTGCTACCCACATTTTTGTCAAAGGAGGGGGTTCCGTTGACTAATCATATTATTGCCCGGAAAAATTCAGCTTATACACTTTCTGTAAAAAATTTTCACTTGTGCCAATCCAATACTTATAAAAAAATTTACTTTTTGGGAAAACTAATATATAATAACAAAAGATGTACGGCATCCGGGGATGCCCGGATCTTATTTTTATCAGAACTAACAGAAATATCCGTCAAGACGGATAAGGAGGATGAGAATTATGGCATTACTTCAAAAATGGCGCGATATGGCCTATTCGGAAACGGCAAATAAAGGGGATCTGCAGAGGCTCTGGGCGGATTACTTCCAGAAGGAAAAAGAAATTTACGCAGAGCTTTTAACGAATCCGGATGAGGAAGTGAGAGGCAGCGTAAAGGAACTGGCCGAGAAATATTCCGTGGATCTTATGACAATGACAGGCTTCCTTGACGGGATCAATGACAGTTTAAAGAGTGCGAACCCGATTGAAGAGATGGAGGAGGACACGCAGGTTAGTCTTGGTTTTGACAAGGCGCTTTTGTATAAAAATATGGTTGCGGCGGGGGCCGACTGGCTCTACGATCTGCCGCAGTGGGAGGATATTTTTGACGAGGAGACCAGAAAGGCTCTCTATAAGGAACAGAAGTCCTCGACCACGATCGTAAAGCCGGACAAGATTTATCCAAATGATCCCTGCCCCTGCGGAAGCGGCAAAAAGTACAAAAAATGCTGCGGGAAGAACGCATAATGAAAAGCCGGGTGGAAGAAGTCGTCAAAACCTTTGAGTCGGGCTATACCTGTGCGCAGTCCGTATTCGCAACCTATGCGGATTTGTTTGGACTGGACCGGGAGACGGCTCTTAAGCTATCAAGCCCCATGGGCGGCGGAATCGGAAGAATGCGGGAAGTGTGCGGTGCGGTTTCCAGCATGGCGCTGCTTGCAGGGCTGAAACAGGGAAATATTGATCCCTCCAATGAGGAGGGAAAAGAGAGCATCTATCTTCTGACCAGACAGCTGGCCCAGCGGTTTAAGGAAAAGCATGGAACCATCATCTGCCGTGAGCTTTTAGGGATTAAGGACATGGAAGAGAGCGCAAGGCCTTCGGCAAGGACGAAAGAGTATTATGCCAGCCGTCCCTGCAGCAGGCTGGTGGCAACGGCGGGAGAGATTATCGAAGAAATGCTGCTGGAGGAGACAGAATAAATTTCCTCTTTACAAATTTTGAAAAGTGTCCTATGATAGGGGCATGGAATAAGAACAACACGTTGACGAGAAGAGTAGGATGCGAAACGCACCAGAGAGGGATGTCGGGCGAAGCCTGTTCTGAAAATATCCTTGCGCAAGGCAGCTGAAAACCAACTCCGAGTGGCCCTAATCCGGTTCGTAGAGCCTGCGTTAAAGGCGGTCAAAAATGAGAGGTTTCCGATTGAGAGAAATTCGGAAGCAAGCAGGGTGGAACCGCGTATTCTATAGTATTGTGTACGTCCCATGCACTAATGCAGTGCATGGGATTTTTCATGCACGGGGGGCAGAAAGAAAAATGCTGCTGACACAGCAGGCCCCTACGCTCGAGCAGGGGAAGATGAATCTTCCCTGCTCCATTGCACGGAACCGGAACCGGTAAACGAATAACAGAAAGGAAAGGGATAAGAAAATGAAAGAAAAGTGGAATGAATTAAAAGTAACCCTGACGGAAACTACACAGATGAGTAAGAAAGAATTTGTACTGTCCCTGATGGTCTGCTTTCTTGGCGGAATTGTGCTGGGAATTCTGTTTTCTCCCAAAAAGACAAGTGTGATTGGAAGCCACAACGGGAATAACTGCGGAAACAGCAGGCCGGGCGAGGTGGATGAACTTGCAGACTGGGATGAAATCGAGAAGAATGAACTGGGCAAAGACGAGTAATAACAGGAAATAAGGAGAGGAACCAATATGAAAATTACACTAAAAGACGGATCCGTAAAAGAGTATGAAAGTGCAAAAAGCGTCTACGAGATTGCGGCAGACTTAAGCGAAGGCCTTGCAAGGGCGGTCTGTGCGGGCGAGGTGGATGGAGAGGTTGTGGATCTTCGGACCGTGATCGATAAGGACTGTGCCCTGAATATCCTCACGGCAAACGATCCGGAGGGGCTCCGGGTGGTTCGCCACACCTGCTCCCACGTGATGGCGGAAGCGGTGAAACGGCTTTTCCCGGAGGCAAAGCTTGCCATCGGGCCCAGCATCGACACCGGCTATTATTATGACTTTGAGCATGCGCCTTTTTCCAGGGAGGATCTGGATCAGATTGAGGCGGAGATGAAAAAAATCATCAAGGAGGGCCATAAACTGGAGCGCTTTACCCTTCCGAGAGAAGAGGCGATTCAGTTCATGGAGGAAAAGAACGAGCCCTACAAGGTGGAGCTGATCCGGGATCTGCCGGAGGATGCGGAAATATCTTTCTATGACCAGGGTGGTTTTACGGATCTGTGCGCAGGGCCGCACCTTATGAGCACGAAGGGGATCAAGGCCTTTAAACTGACCTCATCCTCGGGCGCTTACTGGAGAGGAAAGTCAGAGAACGCCATGCTGCAGAGAATTTACGGCACGGCCTTCCAGAAAAAGGAGGAGCTCGCAGAGTATCTGGAGTATCTGGAAAATATCAGGCTGCGGGATCACAATAAGCTGGGACGGGAGATGGAGCTGTTTACCACGGTGGACGTGATCGGCCAGGGGCTTCCCCTGCTGATGCCAAAGGGCGCAAAGATCGTACAGACCATGCAGCGCTGGATCGAGGACCTGGAGGACAATGAGTGGGGCTATATCCGCACCAAGACTCCGCTCATGGCAAAGAGCGATCTGTACAAGATCTCCGGACACTGGGATCATTATACGGACGGCATGTTCGTGCTGGGAGACGAGAAGGTGGATAAGGAGGTATTTGCCCTGCGTCCCATGACCTGTCCTTTCCAGTATTATGTGTACAAGGCGACCCAGCATTCCTACCGGGATCTGCCCCTTCGCTACGGCGAGACCTCCACACTGTTTCGAAACGAGGATTCCGGCGAGATGCACGGCCTTACCAGGGTGCGCCAGTTCACGATTTCCGAGGGACATCTGATTGTAAGGCCTGACCAGATGGTGGAGGAGTTCAAAGGGTGCCTTGCTCTGGCAAAGCATTGCCTGACGGTTCTGGGCCTGCAGGACGAGGTGACATATCATCTGTCAAAATGGGATCCGTCTAACCAGGAAAAATATATCGGAGAGCCCGAGGTCTGGGAGGAGACGGAGGGACATATCCGTGATATTCTCGTGGAACTTGGAATTCCTTTCACGGAGGACGTGGGAGAAGCGGCTTTTTACGGCCCCAAGGTGGATATCAACGCAAAGAACGTGTACGGTAAGGAAGACACCATGATCACCATTCAGTGGGACGCCCTGCTGGCGGCGCAGTTTGACATGTATTACATTGACCAGAACGGGGATAAGGTACGGCCTTACATCATTCACCGTACCTCAATGGGCTGCTACGAGAGAACCCTGGCATGGCTGATCGAGAAGTACGAGGGCAAGTTCCCTACCTGGCTGTGCCCGGAGCAGGTGCGAATCCTTCCCATTTCGGAGAAGTACGAGGAATATGCGGAAAAGGTACGTAAGGAGCTTAAGAACAACGGCGTCCTTGCACAGACAGACATCCGTTCCGAAAAAATCGGCTTCAAGATCCGCGAGGCGAGACTGGCCAAGGTGCCCTACATGCTTGTGGTGGGACAGCAGGAGGAGGCTGACAAGACCGTATCGGTGCGGAGCCGTTTTGCAGGGGATGAGGGCGTAAAGCCCCTTGGAGATTTTATCAATCAGATCTGCCAGGAGATCCGTACCAAAGAAATCCGGAAAGAGGAACCGCAGAAGGATAAGCAGTAAGCGTGTGCGTGATGATGGGAGAGGTACGGTAAATGCAAAAAGAGAAAGAGGTGCAAATGGAACCAAAACGGAAAATGGATGATGCGGCGGGGATCCTGTTTTTTCTTCTCAGCACAGGCATGCTCTGCGCCTCTTGTCTCTTTCTGTGCAGAGGCAGCGATATCTGGTACGACGAGGTGTTTACCTTAGGACTTGCAAACCAGCCTTTGGGAGAGCTGATCTCCCTCACCGCCGGGGATGTGCATCCGCCCCTGTACTATATGATTGTGAAATTGTTTTTCGCCTTTGGGGCGGGAGGCGGCATCGGGACGCAGGTGGCTTTGGCCAAGCTGGCGTCCTGCAGCTTTTTCGGACTGTGCATTGTTCTGGCGGCTGTAAAAATCCGGAGAAATTTCGGCCTGCTGGCAGCAGGGCTTTTTGCCTTCCTTCTGGTTTCCATGCCTCAGCTTTCCGGCTATATGGTGGAGATGCGGATGTACGGCCTTTCCGTTTTCTTTCTTACGGCGGGAATGTCCATCGCCTACGAACTGACGTCGCAGGAGATCGATGCGGGGAAAAACTGGATTTTCTTTACGCTGTGCAGCCTAGCGGCCTGCTATACCCACTATTTTGCCTGTGTGGCGGCCTGCATGATTTACGTTTATCTGCTGGTATGCTTCGGGATGCAGGGCAGGCTTTTGAAAAAGCTTGGGAAATATCTGATCAGTGGTTTTGTCTGTGCGGCGGGATACCTGCCCTGGCTGGCCGGCGTGGTTTCGAATCAGCTGGGTAAGGTGAAGGAGAATTACTGGATTCAGCCGGTTTCCCTAAGGACTCTTGGCGGCTGCGTGAAGTTTTTGTTTCAGCCCTCCCTTTTTGGTGAAAAGGGAAATGCGGTCTGGGCCGTGGTGTTTTTGGGAATCTACCTTCTGGTCTTCGGTGCGGCCTTTGTAAGATACCGGAGGGAAAAAGGAAAGCATGAGAAAGAAATCCTTGTATTTGCCACAGGCTGCGCAGCGGTTCTCGCCGGGATCGTGCTGTTTGGCATGGGAGCGTCCATAGCCGTAAAGCCGGTGTTTGTGTACCGCTATATGCTTCCAGCCATGGGGGTGTTCTGGCTTGCCTTCGCCGTTCTGGCCGCAGGGCTTAACGGCTGGAAGCTCAAAGGCTTTTTGCTTGGTTTTGTGCTGATAACCGGGCTTGGCAATTTCCGTTCCTTCTACGGGGAGGAGACCTGGAAAAGCCTGCAGATGCAGGCGGCGCTTTCCGAACTTTCACAGATTGGGGAAGGGGATATCGTTATTTTTAATTTTGACCAGGCCCAGGCGGTGACAGGCTGTTACCTTCCCAATGACACGTACCTCTGGTACGGAAAACCGGAAGATCTGGTCGTCCGGATGTATCCCCAAAACAAAAGCCTTGTGGACGGAGAGTTTTCGGACGAAGCCGGAATGGAAGCGATAAAAAAATTTTTAAAATCCGGAGAGAGCGTCTGGTTTCTGGGCACCGGAAACGCCAGGGAAGAGATCCGGCAGAAGTGGGAAAAAGAGGGAATCCATTCGCAGGAGAAGGCCAGCGTTATGATTGAAAGATACTGGATCAATTTTTATCTGCTCTCCTGCGAATAAACCGCAAAAAAGGAGCCATACTATTAATACCTGAAAACAAAACAAATACAGGAGGGTGAAAGGATGGCTCAATTGGATTGCGCAGTGGAAAACTGCGCCTATAATAAAAGCAACTGCTGCTGTAAGGGAGATATTATGGTAGGGGGAAAGCATGCCTGCTGTGATGATGAGACATGCTGTGAAAGCTTTGCGGATGAGAAGAGAGACACGTTTACCAGCGCTCTGGAACATCCCTGCCGGACCATCAGCATTGACTGCGAGGCGGTAAGATGCGTCTACAACAGCAATTACAAGTGTGTGGCGGATCATGTGGACATCAAGGGATGCGGCGCGGATAACTGCAGGGAAACCGCATGCGCCACATTTTCTGAAAAATAAAATCGGAATACCCGGCAGAGGGACGGCGGATCGCACAGACGGTCCGCTGCCCGTACGGGAAAAAGAGGAAGGAAAAAGATGAAGAAATGGAAGGCTCTCCTTGCTGGGCTTGCCGTTGCGGGGGTTGCAGGGCTTTGCGGCTGTAAGGAGGAAGTGATCACTGTTGCGGATATTCAAAGCGAAGACGGTGAGGACAGGCAATACATAGAAATGCAGGAATTCGAATTGAAAGAGACAGAAGAGGATAACGGGAGGGTGGCGATCCGGCATTGTGTCGTGCGGATTCCGCAGGGGTATTGCCGGTCGGAAGAAATACCCGGCATGTATCTTCACGAGAAAGCGCCTCTTGACTCCTCCAATATTTATTATTCCTGCGTGCCGGGGGCTGATCGTGGAAAAGTTTCCGATACTCTGACCGGCGAGGAATACAAAAAAAGCATTGAGGAGGCGTTCCAAAAGAGAGGACAGGAAGTTTCCCTTCGAATTTCCTCCTTTGAGGAGCTTGATATGGAGGGAATACCGGCCTACAAGATCCGCAGTGAATATGAGACGGAGGGAAACAGCATTCAGCAGCTTACTTATCTTGTCCTGGCTGACAATACCTACACCATTACCTACAGCCAGTCACGGGATGATGAGCTGATGGCGGATTTTGAGATTTCGGAAGGGGAGATCCGGCTGGTAAAGGAATGATTCAAAAAACGATGATTTTCAATTTGGGTATTGACTTTCAGAGTATGGAATGCTATAGTTATTAAGCGTGTGGAAAACACGTAACAAAGCAAGCAGAGTATCCACTCTCACCCTGCGGCGATGGGGCTGGCAGGCGTTCATAGTATCAATATCCGAAGCTTACGTAAGTTGTCTGATCCGTGCAGGGATGCTGCAGTGCGGATTGCGTGGGCGGGATGCTGTGGATTGTAGTTTAGGTGGATAGTTATGCTATCCACTTTTTTATGCAGGAGGGAAAAACCATTAGCGAATTATTCATCAACGAACAGATTAGAGACAAGGAAGTGCGTGTGATCGGGGAAAACGGAGAGCAGCTCGGTATCATGTCCATCAGGGAAGCGATGCAGCTTGCGGAGGAGGCCGGAGTAGACCTTGTTAAGATCGCCCCCACGGCCAAACCGCCCGTATGTAAGATCGTCGATTATGGCAAATTCAAGTACGAGCAGACCCGCAAAGAAAAAGAAGCGAAGAAAAAGCAGAGGGTAATTGAGATCAAGGAGATCCGCTTATCGCCCAACATTGACAGCAATGACCTGAATACGAAGATCAATGCGGCCAGGAAATTTTTGACCAAGGGAGACCGGGTAAAGATCACGCTTCGTTTCCGCGGACGGGAAATGGCGCATATGGCAAGCAGTAAGCATATTCTGGATGATTTTGCGCAGGCTCTTTCGGATATAAGCACAGTGGAAAAGGCGCCTAAGGTGGAAGGCAGAAGTATGACAATGTTTTTAACTGAGAAACGTTAAGTGTCAGTTAAAATAGATGATAGAAGGGATACCTGCTATCGGTAAAAAAAAGGAATATACAGGAGGAATGAGTTATGCCCAAAATGAAAACCAGCAAATCAGCTGCAAAGCGTTTTAAAGCTACAGGAACAGGTAAATTGAAGAGAAGCAAAGCCTACAAGAGCCATATCTTGACCAAAAAGACGACCAAGAGAAAGAGAAATCTGAGGAAGCCTGCAATGACAGACTCGACCAATGTTAAGAATATGAAGAAGATTCTGCCTTATCTGTAAGTCAAACGGCAGATAGCAGTCAGATAATCATAAGGAGGAGAAAAAGAGATGGCAAGAATTAAAGGAGGCTTAAACGCCAGGAAAAAGCATAATAGAGTATTGAAACTTGCAAAGGGATACAGAGGAGCCAGAAGTAAGCAGTACAGAGTTGCAAAGCAGTCTGTGATGAGAGCCCTTGCTTCTTCCTATGCGGGACGTAAGGAGAGAAAGCGTCAGTTCAGACAGCTCTGGATCGCGCGTATCAATGCGGCCGCAAGACTGAACGGCCTTTCCTACAGCAAGTTTATGTACGGACTCAAAACGGCAGGCGTTGACATCAACAGAAAAATGCTTGCTGAGATGGCGGTAAATGATGCGGAAGGATTTAAGACGCTGGCAGAGCTTGCGAAGAAGAACATTGCCTGAGCGCAGCCAAGATTATACTTTGACGAAAAGGGGCCTTACCGGAAACGGTAAGGTCTTTTCCATTCCCGCAAAGTATGGTACAATGTTCCAATGAAATCTGAATCAAACAGCAGCAGGAAAGGTGGAAAGGAATATGAGAGTTTTGGAAGGGCTTTCGCCTGAAAAGGTTTTTTACTATTTCGAGGACATTTGCCGGATTCCCCACGGATCGGGAAATACCGGAAAGATAAGCGATTATCTGGTGGAATTTGCAGCAAAGAGAGGGCTTGCGCATTATCAGGATTCCGTGGGGAACGTGATCATCATCAAGGAGGCGTCCGAGGGCTATGAAAATCATCCTCCGGTGATGCTGCAGGGCCATATGGACATGGTGGCGGTGAAAAAGCCGGACTGTGACATTGACATGCGAACCGAGGGCCTGCGGTTAAAGACCGAGGGGGATGCCGTCTGGGCCGAAGGCACCAGCCTGGGAGGAGACGACGGGATTGCCGTGGCTTACGGCCTTGCCCTATTGGACGGCCAGTACAGGCATCCCCGGATTGAGCTGGTAATCACCGTGGATGAGGAAGTCGGTATGGACGGGGCAAGAGCGATCGACCTTTCCCCTTGCAGGGCGAAGACGCTGGTTAATCTGGACTCCGAGGATGAGGGAATTTTCCTGGCCGGCTGTGCGGGAGGCGCAAGGGTGAACTACAGCCTGGAATATGAACAGAGCCCTCTTTCCGGCCTGCCCTGCAGCATAGAGATTGCCGGGCTTAAGGGGGGACATTCCGGTGCGGAAATCCAAAAGGGAAGGGGCAATGCCAACGGCCTGCTTGGCAGGATCCTGACAGAGCTGGGCACTGCCGTGGATTTTGGAATCCGCACACTCGCAGGAGGCCTTGCGGACAACGCCATTCCAAGACAGGCCGAGGCGCATATCATGGTTACAGGATATAGGGATGGCGGAAACGGATACCGGTATGGAACGGAGGGCTTTGAGGCGGAAACCTGCAGAAGGCTTGTAGGGGAAGCTCTTGCCAAAATGGAGAAGGATCTTGCCTTTGAGCTTGCACAGAAGGATCCCGGTGTGAAAATCGAGCATTCTTTTCAAGATGCGGGTATGGAAAGCTGTATGGGAGAGGCCGATGCCCGCCGCATTGCGGCCTTTGTGAATACGGTTCCGGGCGGCGTACAGGCCATGAGCGGCGCCATGGAAGGTCTGGTGGAGACATCCCTAAACCTCGGGATTCTGGAATGTGCCGAGGGAAAGCTGAAGATGGGAATCTCGGTGCGCAGCTCTCTGGAGAGCGCAAAGTATGCCCTGATCGGGCGGCTTAAGGATCTGGCGCTTTTGTCCGGCGCCGAGGTGCAGGTTACGGGGGATTATCCGGGATGGGCTTACCGGAGCCAATCGCCTCTTAGGGAGAAAATGGCGGCCCTCTATGAGGAGATGTTCCGCCGGACACCGCAGATACAGGCCATCCATGCAGGCCTTGAGTGCGGTCTTTTTGCCCACAAGATACCGGATCTTGACTGCGTATCCATCGGGCCTGCCATGAAGAATATCCATACCACCGAGGAGGAGCTGTGTATTTCGTCCACGGAGCGGATGTGGAGATTTCTGATTAAACTTTTGGAGGAGATGTAATGAACCTGAACAGAAAGAATCTTTCCAGGATAAGGAGCCTTATCTGCTTTGCGGCCCTTGTCTGTCTTGCCGTTATCAAATTCGACTGGCTGTGTCAGATCGCTTTGTTTGTGGTGAAAATTATAAGGCCCTTTCTCATGGGGGCGGCCATGGCCTTTGTCATCAACCTTCCCATGCGGTTTATTGAGAGGACACTGTTCGAGGGGAAAAAGGCCGAAGGGAAGAGGGCAGCCTTTCTGGCAAAAGCAAAGCGCCCGGTGAGCCTTGTTTTAGCCCTGCTTCTTGTGGCGCTTGTCATCACGCTTGTGATCGTGACCGTGATCCCGCAGATCGTGTCCACGGTCAGGGTGCTCGCAAGGGAAATTCCCATTTTTGCGCAGAGCGCGCTAAACGAGCTGGACCGGCTGGCGGTTGAAAATCCGGAAATACAGAAAGCCCTGGAGTCTGTCAAAATACCCGAGATCGACTGGAAGGAGATGCTGGAGAATGTCGTGAATTTTATGAGAAACGGAATGGGAAGCATGGTGACCACCACGGTTTCCGTTGCCGGCAACATTGTGAGCGGGACCGTCAATTTCTTTATCGCCCTGATTTTTTCCTTCTATATCCTGGCCCAGAAGGAAAAGCTTGCAGATCAGGCAAAGCGGACGATCCGGGCCTATGCCAGACCCTCTGTGTATGAATGGGTTATGAAGGTGGTGCGGCTTTTGAGCCAGAATTTCGGCCGGTTTATCACGGGACAGTGCACGGAGGCGGTGATTCTGGGAGCCATGTTTGTGGTGACCATGGCTATCCTGCGTTTTCCCTTTGCCATTATGATCGGTGTGCTCATTGCGTTCACGGCGCTGATTCCCATTGTGGGAGCTTTTATCGGCTGCTTCATCGGCGCTTTCCTGATTTTGGTGGACAACCCTGCAAAGGCGGTGGGATTTGTGATTTTGTTCCTGATCCTGCAGCAGGTGGAGGGCAACCTGATTTATCCCCACGTAGTGGGAAATTCCGTGGGGCTTCCCTCCATATGGGTGCTTGCTGCGGTGACCGTTGGCGGCAGCCTGATGGGAGTGGTGGGCATGCTGGTCTTTATTCCGCTTCTCTCCACGGTCTATGCGCTGCTTCGGGAGAATGTAAACCTTCGCAATAGCAGAAATTCCGGGGGCCTGTGCGGCGGGAGAGATGCGGCCAGGGCGCCTGACCAGGAGGAATAGAAGCTTTGTTAAACGGGCAGGGGCTTTTCCCCCTGCCCGCCGCACCGGGCATCCGTCAGCTCTGCTGATAGATTTCGTCCGGGTGTCCGTGCACATAAAAAGAGCAGAATCTGGTAAAACAGAATCTGCTCTTTTTCATCGGAGTGACAAGACTTGAACTTGCGGCCTCTACTTCCCTAAAGTAGCGCTCTACCACCTGAGCCACACCCCGAATTTGCTTTTTGATTGTCTGAATCAAATCACAATGATTAATTTACTATATAATTCATGATTTGTCAACATTTTTTTTAAAATTGTATTGACAAGATAAAAAAACGGGTATATAGTTTGATGGTCAAATGATTTGATGATCAAACTATTTCGTGATCAAAATGTTTCAAAATCAAACTATTTGATCGTCAAACAATTATAACCATTAAAAAGAAATCAAATGAGTAAGGAGAAGAGAAATGTTTGAAAAGGTAGCGGAGCTTTTAAAGGAACAGTTGGATTTGGAAACAGTGGAGATCAGGCCGGATTCTTCTTTCAAGGAAGATCTGGGAGTGGATTCGCTTGACTTGTTTGAACTGGTAATGGCGCTGGAGGATGAATTTGGAGTCGAGATTCCGCCTGAGGATCTTGAGACGATGAACACGGTGGGAGACGTGGCGGAATATCTGAAAAATAAAGGGGTAGAAGAGTGAAAAGCAGAATAACGGAACTTTTGGGAATTGAATATCCTGTGTTTCAGGGCGGAATGGCCTGGGTGGCGGAGCATCATCTGGCCGCCGCAGTTTCCGAGGCGGGAGGCCTTGGGATTATAGGAGCGGCAAGTGCGCCGGCGCAGGTTGTCCGGGAAGAGATACGAAAGGCCAGAGAGCTGACGGATAAGCCGGTGGGAGTCAATATCATGCTGATGAATCCCAATGCCCCTGAGGTGGCCCGCATGGTGATCGAGGAAGGCGTCAAGGTGGTGACGACCGGCGCCGGGAATCCGGTCAAATTCATGAAAGAGTTTAAGGAAGCGGGGGTCAAGGTGATACCCGTGGTGGCGAGCGTTGCCATGGCCAGAATGATGGAGAGAGGCGGAGCCGATGCGGTGATTGCCGAGGGAATGGAATCCGGAGGCCATATAGGTTCCATAACCACCATGGCACTGCTGCCCCAGGTAGTGGATGCGGTAAAGATACCGGTGATCGCGGCAGGCGGCATCGGGGACGGAAGAGGCCTCGCTGCGGCGTTTATGCTGGGAGCGGAGGCTGTACAGATGGGAACCCGGTTTGTGGTGGCACAGGAATCCATTGTACATACCAATTATAAGGAAAAGGTACTTAAGGCTAAGGACATTGATTCCGAGATTACCGGAACCAGCACGGGCCATCCTATCCGTCAGATACGCAACCAGATGAGCCGGGAATATCTGAGGCTTGAGAAGGAAGGCGCAGGCCTGGAGGAGCTGGAGAAGCTTACGCTTGGCTCCCTGCGCAGAGCCGTCATGGACGGAGATGTGGTGAGTGGAACCCTGATGGCCGGACAGATTGCCGGACTTGTGAAAAAGAAGCAGAGCTGCCGGGAGATGATTGAGGAGATCATGGATGAGGCGCAGGGAGTTTTGAAAAAGGAGTGTGAGAGATGGGCAAGATAGCATTTCTGTTTCCCGGACAGGGAGCGCAGTACACGGGGATGGGTAAGGAATTTTATGAGAAGGAGAAAACGGCCGCCGGAGTGTTTGATACGGCATCGAAAGTGACCGGTCTGAATCTTCCCGCACTGTGCTTTGAGGAGAACGGGGATTTGAACCAGACGCAGTACACGCAGATCGCCATGCTCACTGACGAGCTGGCAATACTAAGTGTCTTGAAGGAGCACGGGATCCGTCCGGCCGTGACGGCAGGCTTAAGCCTTGGCGAATACGGCGCAATCGTCGCTTCCGGTATTATGCGCATGGAGGATGCCTTCCGGGTGGTCAGGGAAAGGGGAATCTACATGCAGGAGGCGGTTCCTGTGGGAGGAGCCATGTCAGCCGTGCTGGGACTTGCGGCGGATGTGGTGGAGAGGGTTTGCGAAGAGACGGAGGGAACCGTTACCGTGGCAAATTATAACTGTCCGGGCCAGCTTGTGATCAGCGGGGAAGCGGCGGCGGTGGAAAAGGCGGGGGCGGCCTTAAAGGAGCTTGGCGCAAAAAGGGTGGTGCCCTTAAAGGTCAGCGGGCCTTTTCACTCCAAAATGCTGATTCCGGCAGGAGAAAAGCTGGAGAGAGTCCTGGAGGATGTGGAACTTTCCGATTTTACCATTCCCTATGTGTCCAATCTGATGGGGGATTACGTGAGGGATACAAAGGAAATCAAATTCCTTTTGAAGATGCAGATTTCCTCCCCGGTAAAGTGGCAGCAGTCCGTGGAGAAAATGATTGAGGAGGGTGTGGACACCTTTGTGGAAATCGGGCCTGGCCGCACGCTCAGCGGTTTTATGAAAAAGATAAACAAAGAGGTAAAGGTGCTGAACATAGACAAGTACGAGGATCTGGAAAAGGCTCTTGACGAGCTGAAAGGGGAGGTGGCCGCAGATGCGTGAGCTTGAGGGAAAGGCGGCCCTGGTAACCGGTGCGGGGAGAGGCATCGGAAAGCAGATCGCCCTTGCGCTGGCGAGTCAGGGAGCCTTTGTCATCATAAATTACAACGGTTCCAGACAGAGGGCGGAGGAAACGCTAAAGGAGATAACAGACGCCGGAGGAAGCGGCGTTACGGCAGGATGTGATGTGTCGGATTTTGCGGCCTGCGGAGAGATGATCCAGAATCTTATCAGGGAATATGGAAAGATCGACATTCTGGTCAACAATGCGGGAATCACCAGGGATAATCTCCTGATGCGCATGAGCGAGGAAGATTTTGACCAGGTGATCCGGGTTAACCTTAAGGGATGTTTTAACACCATCCGCCATCTGTCCAGACATTTCCTGAAGCAGAGAAGCGGCAGGATTATTAACATATCCTCGGTGAGCGGGGTGATGGGTAATGCCGGTCAGGCCAATTACTGCGCCTCCAAGGCAGGCGTGATTGGTCTGACCAAAAGCGTTGCCAGAGAGCTGGGAAGCCGTGGGATCACTGTCAATGCCGTTGCCCCGGGATTCATAGAAACCGAGATGACGCAGAATCTTCCGGATAACCTTAAGGAATCTATGATGCAGCAGACGCTGCTGAAAAGGAGCGGGAGCGCGCAAGAAGTGGCCAGTGCGGTTGCGTTTCTGGCGTCTGAGGGTGCGGGCTATATTACAGGCCAGGTGATAAGTGTGGACGGCGGAATGGCGCTGTAGGAAAAGGAGAGGTCAGGTATGAGCAGGAGAGTAGTAATAACCGGTATGGGAGCGATCACTCCCACGGGGTTAAATGTTAAGGATTTTTTTGATGCGGTGAAGGAGGGACGGCACGGTTTTGGCCCTATCACAAAATTTGACAGCACGGATTATAAATGCCATGTGGCGGCACAGGTAAAGGGGTTTGATCCCAAAAATTATATGGATGCGAAGGCGGCCAGAAGGATGGAGCTTTTCTGTCAGTATGCGGTGGCTGCAGCAAAGGAAGCGCTGGAGGACTCCGGGCTTTTGATGGAAGAGGAGGATCCTTATCGCATGGGCTGCAGCGTTGGCTCCGGTATTGGAAGCCTGCAGGCCGTGGAGAGAGAATACGACAAGCTGGTGAACAAAGGGCCTTCCCGGGTAAATCCCCTACTGGTACCGCTCATGATTTCCAATATGGCGGCGGGAAACGTGTCCATTTATTTCGGGTTGAAGGGAAAGAGCCTGAATGTGGTCACGGCCTGTGCAACGGGGACCCATTCCATAGGAGAAGCTTTCCGCAGCATCCAGTATGGAGAAGCGGATGTGATGGTGGCGGGAGGTACGGAAAGCTCCGTCACGCCCATCGGCGTTGCGGGTTTTTGCGCCCTCACGGCCCTCTCCGGCGTGGACGATCCGGATCGTTGTTCTCTGCCCTTTGACAGGAACCGGAGCGGATTCGTGATGGGCGAGGGAGCGGGAATCCTTGTTTTGGAGGAGCTGTCTCATGCCCTTTCAAGAGGTGCGCATATTTATGCCGAGATTGCGGGCTATGGCGCCACCAGCGACGCCTACCATATTACTTCCCCTGCCGAGGACGGAATGGGGGCGGCGAAGGCCATGCTTGCGGCCCTGTCGGACGGCGGTGTGCGTCCTGAGGATATTACTTATATCAACGCCCACGGAACCGGAACCCACCACAACGATCTTTTTGAGACAAGGGCCATCCGGCAGGCGTTTGGAGCTCATGCGGATAAAATCCGTGTCAATTCCACCAAGTCCATGGTCGGCCATCTCTTAGGAGCCGCGGGAGCGGTGGAGCTGATTACCTGCGTCAAGGAGATGGAGGCCGGCCTGATCCATAAAACAGCCGGGTATAAGACACCGGATCCGGAACTGGATCTTGATTACTGCGCAGAGGCTTATGAGGAGGAGATCCCCTATGCCCTGAGCAATTCGCTGGGCTTTGGTGGTCACAATGCAAGCCTTCTGATCAAAAAATATTAAGGCGGCGGAAAAGAAGAGGGAGGATAGGCCATGTCATTACTGACTGTAAAGGAGATTATGGAGATTATTCCGCACAGGCAGCCCTTTCTGCTGCTGGATACGGTGGAGGAGCTGATTCCGGGACAGAGGGCCGTTGCGAAAAAGTGCGTCACCTACAATGAGCCCTTTTTCCAGGGACATTTCCCGGGGGAGCCCGTCATGCCCGGCGTCCTGATCATAGAGGCGCTTGCGCAGGCAGGGGCGGTCGCTATTTTAAGCAAAGAGGAAAACAGAGGGAAAACCGCCTACTTTGCGGCGATTGATTCCGCAAAATTCAAGAAAAAGGTGATTCCCGGAGACATTTTGATTCTGGAGACGGAAATTATCAAGTCAAAAGGGCCGATGGGAATCGGAAAAGCCACGGCGACAGTGGACGGAAAGCTTGCGGTTACGGCACAGCTCACCTTCGCCATTTCTTAAAGAGGACTGAGAAGATGTATATTCATATAAAGGGAAGAGAAGAAGAATCCGTATCGGATAGCAAAAGAGAAGAAAGAAAACGGGAAAGAACGCAGAAAAAGCTGGAAAGAAGCGAGCTTCGGGAGCAGAAGAGGCTGGAGCGGGAAAACGCAAAAGAGCAGAAGCGGCGCGAGGAGGAAGAGAAGCAGAAGCAGGTGTTTGTCTGTCCGGAATGCGGCAAAGAGATCGATAAGAGAGACGCCGTCTTAAACGGGTATACCTGTACCGCCTGCGGAACCCTCTTTCGCATCCGTACCAAAAACCGGATCCGCATGGTCTGCGACAGGGACAGCTTTGAACCCTGGTTTGAAGAGATGGAGATCAGCAATCCCCTGGATTTTCCGGGATATGAGGAGAAGCTCGCCCAGCTTAAGGAAAAGACCGGGCTCCACGAGGCGGTGACTGTGGGAAAGGCCAGAATTTACGGCGAGGAGCTCTGTATCGGAGTCTGCGACGCCCGGTTCCTCATGGGAAGCATGGGACATATCGTGGGTGAAAAGCTGGCTCTCATGACTGAGCGGGCGACGAAGGAGAGGCTTCCGATCGTGATATTCTGCTGCTCCGGAGGGGCGAGGATGCAGGAGGGGATTATTTCCCTGATGCAGATGGCCAAGACTTCCGCCGCATTAAAGCGCCATTCGGATGCGGGGCTTCTCTATGTTCCCGTCCTCACGGACCCGACCACGGGGGGCGTGACGGCAAGCTTTGCCATGCTGGGCGATCTGATTCTGGGAGAGCCGGGAGCTCTGATCGGATTTGCAGGCCCGAGAGTGATTGAGCAGACCATCGGACAAAAGCTTCCCAAGGGCTTCCAGAGGGCGGAGTTCCTCTTGGAGCACGGTATGCTGGATCACATTGTGGAGCGGGACGATCTGAGAAGAAAGCTTTACCAGATTTTGAAAAGCCACAGGATTTCCATGCAGAATAAAGGCTTTTGCTGCTTTAATGAGAATATCGAACCCTTTTACCCCTCCGAGATCTCCAGGGAGCGCATGGTCAAGTCCGAGACAAAGACGGCATGGCAGAGGGTGAAGGAGGCAAGAAGCCTGGAGAGGCCCTGCGCACTCACTTATATTGATCTGATTTTTGAGGACTTTCTGGAACTGCACGGGGATCGGTGCTTTGGGGACGACAGGGCGGTGGTGGGCGGAATCGCAAGCCTTTTGGGCCAGCCGGTCACCGTGATCGGAGTGCAGAAGGGAAATGACGCAAAAGAATGCGCCTTCCGCAATTACGGGATGACCTCCCCGGAAGGCTACCGGAAAGCGCTGCGCCTGATGAAACAGGCGGAGAAGTTCAAAAGGCCTATTATCTGCTTTGTCAATACCTCGGGGGCCTATCCGGGAATGGAGGCGGAGGAGAGAGGACAGGGAGAGGCGATTGCCCGAAATCTCTTTGAGATGTCCGCAGTCAAAGTACCCATTCTTTCCGTTATTATAGGAGAGGGGGGAAGCGGAGGCGCACTCGGGCTTGCGGTTGGAAACGAGGTGTGGATGCTGGAGAATTCCACCTATTCCGTTCTCTCGCCGGAGGGCTTTGCATCCATTCTCTGGAAGGACGGCAAGCGGGCGATGGAGGCGGCTGACGTGATGAAAATCACGGCGGACGATTTGAAGAGCCTTGATGTGATTGAGCGTGTCATTCCGGAATTCGGAGGGGCAAACGCCTCCACGGTTTCGGATATTGCCGGTGTGATGAAGGAAAATATGGTGCATTTCCTTGAGAAATTCGACGGACTTGACGGGGAGACCATTGCCGCAATGCGGTATGAGCGTTTCCGAAAATATTGACAGGAGAAGGCAATGAAAGAAAACAGAACGTTATTCATTGGAAACCTTGCGGTGCGGATTCCCGTAATTCAGGGCGGAATGGGAGTCGGGATAAGCCTGTCCGCTTTAGCGGGCAGCGTGGCCCAATGCGGAGGCGTGGGAATTCTCTCCGCAGCCCAGATCGGCTTTCGGGATCCCGGCTGGGAAAGGGATCCGGTGGAAACCAACCTGAGGGTCCTGAGGGAGGAGATCGGGAAAGCGAAGGATATTGCAGAGGGCGGCGTGATCGGCGTCAACATCATGGTGGCCACCCGGTTTTATGAGAGATACGTGAGGGCGGCGGTGGAAGCGGGAGCGGATCTGATTATCTCGGGCGCGGGGCTTCCCGTGGAGCTTCCGGCCCTTGCGGGGAGTGCGAAGATCGCTCCCATTGTCTCTACCCTGAAATCCTTTCAAGTGATCTCCGGATACTGGAAGAAGAAATACAACCGGAATCCGGATCTCGTGGTGATCGAAGGCCCGCTGGCCGGAGGGCATCTGGGATTTAAAAAGGAGGAGCTTACAGATATAGAGGCCCTTTGCTATGAGAAAGAAGTTGAAAGGATTATCGGCTGTGTCCGGGAAATGGAGACGGACACACACATTCCTGTAGCCGTTGCCGGGGGGATTTACAGTGGTGCGGACGCCCTGCCTTATTTTGCTCTGGGTGCGGACGCCGTGCAGGTGGCGACCCGTTTCGTGACCACCTATGAGTGCGATGCGGATGTCCGTTATAAGGAATCTTATATCCGGGCGAAGAAGGAGGACATTGAGATTGTGGAAAGCCCTGTGGGAATGCCGGGCAGAGCCATTCACAACTCCTTTTTGGATGAGGTCAGGGAAAGAAGGCTTCCTGTGGAGAAATGCCATCAGTGTCTTGCAAAGTGCAACAGACAGGAGATTCCTTACTGTATTACGGATGCCCTTGTGCAGGCGGCCAGGGGAAATACGCAGAAGGGGCTTTTGTTCTGCGGAGCGAACGCATACAGGGCGCAGAAGCTGGAGCACGTGTCGGATATCATGAAAGAATTTGAGGAGGAACTGTCATGTCGGCAAGAATAATAGGAACAGGGAGCTGTCTGCCATCTCTTGTGGTGGACAATCGAAAGCTGGAGGAGATTGTGGATACGACGGATGAATGGATCCGGAGCCGAACCGGAATCGAGAGCCGTCATATAGCGGTGGAGGAGACCACCACATCCATGGCAATTGCGGCGGCGCAGGCAGCCCTTGAAGATGCGGGCATAAGCGCCGGACAGCTGGATCTGATTTTGGTGGGAACCATATCGGGGGACTGTGTCTTTCCCGCCACGGCCTGTCAGGTACAGAGCGCCCTGGGAGCGGAGAGAGCCGTGGCCTTTGATATCAGTGCGGCCTGTGCGGGCTTTTTGTTCGGCCTGGGGATTGTGGATGCCTATATGAAAGCGGGCGGGATCCGGACTGCCCTTGTGATCGGTGCGGAGACTCTCTCGAAGATGATGGACTGGAAGGACAGGAGCACCTGCGTCCTGTTCGGAGACGGAGCGGGAGCTGCCGTGCTGAGAGAGGAGGAGCAGGGGATCCTGAGTATCCTTCAGGCATCAGACGGGCAAAAGGGAGATGCGCTTATCTGTGAAAACCGAAGGGTCAATAACCCGTACAGGGAAAATTCCAACGAGCTGGATTATACAAAGATGAATGGCCAAGAGGTCTATCGGTTCGCCGTAAGGACCGTTCCCCAGTCCATTGAAAAGGCATTGGACGAGGCAGGGGTAGGTGCGGACGAGATTAAATATTTTGTTCTTCACCAGGCCAATATCCGTATTTTGGAGGCCGTTGCCAAAAGGCTTGGCCAGCCTTTCGAAAAATTTCCCACAAACCTCCAAAAATGTGGTAATATTTCAGCAGGGAGTGTTCCCGTGCTTCTGGATGAGATCAACCGGGCCGGGAAGCTGCAGAGAGGAGACAAAATCGTACTGGCAGGCTTCGGCGCAGGGCTCACATGCGGGACGGCAGTTCTTACCTGGTAGGAAGCGGCCGGATAGGGAGAGAAGATATGGATCTTGAAAAAAAATTAAACACACTGCTTGTCACGATCTTTCAGGATCTGATGGATATCGAACAGAAAGCGTTGATTACCGGAGAATTTCGGGATATTACCTTGAATGACATGCATGTGATTGAAGCCATCGGCACCGGGGAGCCAAAGACCAGCTCCACCATTGCAAAGAAGCTTTCGGTTACCATGGGAACCCTCACCAAGGCGATAGACAGGCTGACGAAAAACGATTATGTGCTGCGGGAGCGCAGCGAGGAGGACAAAAGACTTGTCCTTCTCTCCCTCAAGGAAAAGGGGAAGAGGGCTTATTACCATCACCAGAAGTTCCATGAGGAGATGATCCACGCCATGGTGTCACAGTTTAACCGGGAGGAAGCCGAGTTTCTGGCAAAGTCCGTGGACGGGCTGATCAGCTATTTTCAGTCCAGCAGAAAAAGCTATGCGGGGGAGGATATGGCACAAAGCTGATCCGTCTGCCGCAGAAGCGTTTGAGAGGCGGAATATGATCGACAAAGAGAAATTTCATGTGTTCAATTATATAAAAAAGGAAGAATACTGCGCCAGCATGGACGGCATGCGCTATATGCTGCGGAAAAAGGATGGAGAGGGCGGAGCGGTTCTGGAGGCCGTTATCTGGCCTGAGCCCTGCTGCTATGCAAAGACGCCGGAGGAAAAAAAACAGCGCATGGAATTTGAATTTTCCGCAGCGGGAGTGGAAGAGGCGGCCGACTGGCTGAACGGACAGTATCAGGAACAGAAGCCTTTGTGGGAATTGTCCAGTAAATTGTAAGAATTTGATTTTTATCTTGAAATTACTCCTTGTCATGACTTATAATAGATATGCGGTCGTCACGATTGTGGCGATATTTTATGAGAGAAAAGACGGGGAGATGGTTCGATGTCAGCAGATGCGTTTGACGGAAATATGTACCACAGGGAAGTGGCGTTCTGCAGAGTGTACAGTCTTGAGAGTAAGGAAAAGCTGGAAAAGCTTTTTCTCAAAAACAGAATTTCCTACTTTATTGAATGGCAGGACAAGCCTCTCTTGCAGAGAATGTTTGCAAAGAATAACAATAAGGAAAAGAGTTTTTTTACCATTCGGATCAATGAGGCGGATGTGCCAAAGGCCAGGGAGCTGGTTCAGGGCATCGAATCGGTAAAAATTCATAAAATGGATCACGGTGAATAGATGAGTGCCCCGGGCAATGCCATTTGTGCAATGCCTGGGGTATATTAGGTCAGGCGCCTGTTTGCCGGAGCGTGCGGGCAAAGCGGTCAGGAGGTACAATGAACAGGGAGAAAAATATGGAGAGTAAGGATACCGGAAGAGCCAAGGGCAGAGCCGGGGATCGGAGCGCAGGCGGAAAGAAGAACGGAGCCGGGGATCGGAGCGCAGGCGGAAGGAAGAACGGAGCCGGGGATCAGAACAGAAAGGCAGGAAAATGCAGGAGCGCAGGTGCGGGCCGGGAAGGGATAAAGCCTCAGAAGAGTCCCTGTCCGGTCTTTAAGAAATGCGGCGGCTGCCAGCTCCTTCTCGAGCCCTATAAAAAACAGATTGAAAGAAAGCAGGAGCAGCTTCGAAAGCTCCTTAAGCCCTACTGTAAGACGCAGGCCTTTATTCCTATGGAGGATCCCCGGTATTACCGGCACAAGGTGACGGCCGCCTTTGACAGGGACAGGAAGGGCAATGTGATTTCCGGGGTTTTCCAGGAGGGTACGCATATCGTGGTGCCCGTGGAATCCTGCCTTTTGGAGAACCAGAAGGCGGACGCAATCATGGCAACCATACGTGGCCTTTTGAAATCCTTCAAGATCAAAACCTATGACGAAGATTCGGGGTACGGGCTGCTGCGTTATGTGCAGATACGTACCGCATATGCCACAGGCCAGGTGATGGTGGTGCTCGTCCTCTCATCCCCCATCCTTCCCTCCAAGAATAATTTCGTGAAAGCCCTCAGAGGGGAGCATCCGGAGATTGCCACGGTGGTGGTCAATGTAAATGACAAGAAAACAAGCATGGTGCTGGGAGAAAAGCAGCAGGTGATTTACGGCCCGGGTTATATTGAGGACGAGCTGTGCGGGCTTCGGTTCAAGATTTCCCCCGGATCCTTCTATCAGGTGAACCCGTCACAAACGGAAAAGCTGTATGGGAAGGCCATGGAATACGCCTGCCTGACCGGGAAAGAGACGGTTCTGGACGCCTATTGCGGAACCGGGACGATTGGGATGATTGCCGCAAAAAGGGCCGGGAAGGTGATCGGTGTGGAGCTTGGCCAGGCTGCAGTGCGGGATGCGGTCGCAGGGGCAAGGAACAACGGCATAACCAACATCCGATTCTATCAGAAGGATGCCGGCGAATTCATGGTTCAGCTGGCGCAGAGCGGCGATCCGGTGGACGTGGTGTTTATGGATCCGCCAAGGGGTGGAAGCGACGAGCGGTTTCTCGACAGCCTCACAAGGCTTCGCCCCAAGAGAGTGGTCTATATTTCCTGCAATCCGGAAACGCTGGTCAGGGATCTGAAATATCTCTGCGGCCGGGGATGGAAGGTGGAAAAGGC
>Ga0137308_101477_pt1 | contig 22597 bp, 18 predicted proteins | sample Inofrocosms_June_FD_97181 | JGI IMG/M metagenome (GOLD analysis project Ga0137308, IMG submission 97181) | Mouse cecal microbial communities from Vienna, Austria - N-Acetylneuraminic and N-Acetylglucosamine D2O microcosms_June | ecosystem: Host-associated > Mammals > Digestive system > Large... | reverse complement strand
TTCCGGTGCTGTATGCTAAAGTTATGGCATTGACAGGGAGGATAGGGGGACGCAGAGGGCTTTTGGAAGCAGGCGGCCTTTGCGCGGACCCGGACAGCCATAAAGTGTGGAACCGCGGCAGGCTTTTATCCCTGCCGCCTAAGGAGTACGCGATGCTTCTTTTCTTCATGGAGAATCCGGGCAGGATATTCAGCAGGGAACAGCTTCTCATCCGATTTTGGGGCTATGATTTTGACGGCAATGAGCGGGTGGTGGACAACCACATCAAAAATCTGAGAAAAGCCATAGCTTCCTGCGGCTGTGCCATTGAGACGGTGCGCAAATCCGGATATCGGCTGGAGGTGGAATGATGAGGAGAAAAAAGAAGGCGTTTTGGAAGCCTGTGACAGCCGGATTGGGGGCAGTGTACCTTTTGACTATGGCGCTGGCTACTTTTCTGGTCAAGACAAAGTTTGCGGAGGATTTTTGTCAGCGGTTCAGGGAATTTGCGGTATACCTGGTGAGGGAGGTGAATGACAAGGAAGCTTCTATGGAGGAGGACGGATGGGACAGTGAGGAGAAAAGACGGGACTATTATCAGTCTCTTGCCAACGGCTATCTCTGGAAGGTAAATGATGAGATGCTGCAGGTTTCCATAGGATTTTATGATAGAGATATGAGGCTTATGGCCAAAACCAGGGATGAAATTGGAGGCAACTCTATCTATGAGGCGGGGACGAAAGTAAGAGAATACGCGTCCTTTAGCCTGGATGAGTATCTTTCGCTGCCGGAGAAGGAGCAGCTGGCCAAGTACCAGTGGGAATCTGTCCATTCTTTTGACGGGGATGAGCCGGAAAAATACCGTTTTTCCATTAGGACATCGCCCAACGGAGAGACGCTGTGGGCTATCTATGTGCAGGAAATTATTTGGACCCGGTCAGACCAGTGGGATGGGGAAAAATACACGGATCCCCTTACCGGATCGGTTACCAGCATAGAGATGGTAAATGTAGACTATGGGACCGGGAAGGAAACCATAACCGGGTCGTTTAAACAGACAGGCAGCCATATTTTATGGCAGTGGATAAATCCCGGGATCAGTGAGGAGGAGTTGGAAAAAGGGATCGTCACCAAGACCAGTATGCAGCTGCCCTATATGACGGCCTATGAGACATGGAGAGATTTTGAGAGCTGGAAGACCTGGTGCGGGAGCGGGTATCTTCATGGGTTTTCCCAGCAAGGAGATTTTGCGTGGGAGGAAGGCATTGAGGAACCGCCGGTTATCATTGACTGGGACGGATGGAATTACAGAGGGCGGTATCAGCTGAAGGCGGGCCTGGGGGATGAGGACGCGAAAGCAGGACCTGTATATGTGGAGCTGCGTATGGAGAGCAGTCCATGGCTGGCGGCCATGGATTACATGAAGTACGTTTATTTGGCAGGATTTGTGCTGACTTTTACGTGCGGGGTGAAAATGGCTCTTGTGTTTCGCGGGATTTATGACTCCCAGATGGCCCTGGAGGAGATGCGCAGGGATTTTACCAACGCCATGGCTCACGAGCTGAAAACACCTTTGGGGATTATCCGGAATTTCGCAGAGAATTTGATGGAGCGCAATATGGAGGAAAAACGGGAGTATTATCTGGCCCAGATCATCGGCCAGACGGAGGAAATGGACCGTTTGGTGATGAAAATGATCGAGATCTCAAAGCTGGACTCCCAGGAGCTGGTTTTCAAAAGAGAGAATGTGTTATTTTCAGAGCTGGCCAGGGAGCAGCTGGCCAGGTTTGAACCTGTGGTAAAAGAGAGAAAACTCCAGGTGCGGTTTGAGGAAAACGGCGAATTTGTGGTCCTGGGAGACAGAGCATATCTGGCGGGGGCAGTGTGGAATCTTTTGAGCAACGCGGTGGATTACAATGTTGACGGCGGCAGGATCGTGATTCGGGTGGAGATGGACCGGTGTGTGGTTGAGAATACCGGCAAGCCGCTGGGGGAAGATCAGCTTGCCCATGTATTTGATATGTTTTACACAGGAGATAAGAGCAGGAGCAAAAAGAACGGACATATGGGGATGGGATTATTTTTGGCGAAGAAAGTGTTTGGGCTCCACGGGCTGGATCTAACCATAGAGAATATGGAGGATGGGGTTCGGGTTATTGTGAAAAAGACTTAAAAACAGGCCATATCCGCTGCGGATATGGCCTGATATATTCGGGATCTGAATGTTTATTGCGTCTACACGCCGGTTTTCCATAAAATATCCCGGTTGATGGTGCGGTAAAACAGATCCTTAACCTGATTCCGCTCTTTCGTCCGTCCCAGGATCCACATCAGCTTGGTCACCGTGGCCTCCAGAGTCATATCGTAGGATTCCAGAAGCCCGAACTCATTTTTGATATTCCGTCCGACTTCGTAGATGGACATGTTGCTGCCCTCGTTGGTGACCTGGGTGGTCATGACTACGGTTTTTCCCAGACCGATCCATTTTTCCACAACAGGATAGTAGCCGCAGGTGTCGTAGCTTGGCAGACCTCCCACGCCGAAAGACTCGATGATAACCGCGTCATAGTGTTCAGCCATATAGTCCAGCACCGTGGCGTCCATGGACGGGATCAGCTTCAAAAGCCCTACCCGGGGATTTAAGTCATGGTAAAAGGTGACAGGGTCTTTTGCCAGGGCCTTGTCATTCAGATAAAACAGGATCTGGCTTTCCTGGATTGCCGCAATATAGGGAAAATTAATGCTGGAAAACGCGTCATAGCTTTTGGTCCGCTCTTTCTTCCCTCTGGTGCCTGCGATGACTTTGCCGTCAAAGACGATATTGACCCCATGGGAATCCTGGCAGGAGGCAAAGCGGAGGCTGTCCAGCAGATTGGATTTGGCATCGGTTATCTCCATATCAATGGGCTTTTGGGAGCCGGTGATAACAATGGGCTTGGCCGAATTTTGGATCAGGTACGACAGGGCCGCCGCCGTATAAGCCATGGTATCCGTTCCATGGCAGATGACAAAACCATCATAATCCCGGTAGTGGGTTTCTATGGCCGAGGCCATTGAGAGCCAGTGTTTTGGCTGGATGTTGGTGCTGTCAAGATTAAAAAGCTGCAGAGCGTCCGTTTGGCAGAACTGGCGGGCGGAAGGGACATAGGACAGCAGTTCATCCGAGGAGATCAAAGGCTTTAAGCCTGCGTCGCTGCGCTTGGAGGCGATGGTGCCGCCGGTTGCGATCAAAAGAATCCGTTTCATAAAAATTCACAATCCTTTGTCTTATTTTATACACATAAACTCTATCATAAATACAGGGAATTGGCTACTATCATCATTGACGAATCTTTTTAAAGAGGGTAAAATCATATCACGTTACCGGCAAATGGACTGATAGAAAGGAGGCCCCATATGGCAAACAATATTCCCAAAGATCCGGTCATGCTGTTAAGCTATCTCAATACTCAGTTAAGAGATTTCTATCCGTCTCTGGAAGAGTGCTGCAAGTCCCTGGATCTGTCCCGGCCGCAGATAGAGAAGAGCCTTGCGGCCATAGACTATCACTATGACAGCGCGAAAAATATGTTTGTTTAGCGTCGGGCATTTAGGGGAACCATACCTTCAAAACCGTTACGTTGTAAGGAAGGGGTGGAAAAAATGGAAGCTGCGATAGAAATGCTGCTTTACGCGTCCGGACATGCCCTGGCCGCCTGGGCATGGATGATGGAGCATCTGGTGTACATTAACCTTGCGCTGTCCGTGGTCATCGTTTTCTTTCAGAGGCGAGATCCGAAAGCGGTGTGGACATGGCTGCTGGCTTTGTATTTTGTTCCTATTTTTGGGTTCTTTCTGTACCTTCTGCTGTGCCAGGATTATCATAAAAACAAGATGTTCAGGGTCAAGGAGGTGGAGGACCGGCTGTGGTATTCCGTAAAATCCCAGGAGGAGGCCGATTTAAACAGAAAGATCTGGTTTGCCGATCCGGACTATAAGGAATACGAAAAGCTGGCAAAATATAATCTGGAGACTTCCGGCGCGGTCCTTACCAGGGACAATCAAGTGGAGATCTTCACCGACGGAGTGGAAAAATTTGACGACTTGATACAGGAGATGAAAAAAGCCCGGCAGTACATCCATATCCAGTATTATATCATTAAAAATGACCAGGTATTCAGGAACATGATACCTGTGTTAAAGGAAAAGGCAGGCCAGGGGGTGGAGGTGCGGATCCTCTGTGACGGCATGGGCGGCAGGTTTATGCCAAAGAGGGTGTGGAAAGAGCTGAAAGAAAGCGGCGTCCAGGTACAGGAATTTTTTCCCGCCTTTCTTGGGCGGCTCCAGCTAAGGGTCAATTACCGCAATCACAGGAAGATCGTGGTCATCGACGGCAAGGTGGGATATGTAGGAGGATTTAATATCGGTCGGGAATATATTTCCGAAGATCCCAAGTTTGGGTACTGGCGGGACACCCATTTAAAGATCCGGGGAAGCGCGGTTTACAGTCTGCAGATCAGGTTTGCCCTGGACTGGAATTACGCGGCGGGGGAGAATCTGTTTAAGGACGGATGGTATTTCGGCCTGGATCAGCAGGAAAAAGAAACAGACGGCAAAAAGCAGACGGTAGAAGCGCAGATCATCAGCAGCGGACCGGACGCCAGCAACCGGCAGATACGCAACAATTATCTGTACCTGTTCCAGGAGGCCAAGGACCACATATACATCCAGACCCCATATTTTGTGCCGGATGACGCGGTGCTGTCGGCTCTTAAGATGGCGGCGGAGTCCGGTGTGGACGTGCGGCTGATGATCCCCTGCAAGCCGGACCATCCCTTTGTGTACTGGGCATCCTATTCCTATGTGGGGGATCTTCTGGCAGTGGGAGCCAGATGTTACGTCTATGAGGACGGGTTTCTCCATGCCAAGGCAGTGATGGCCGACGGACTGGTGTGCAGCTGCGGGACAGCCAACATGGATATCCGAAGCTTTGAACTGAATTTTGAGGTGAACGCCACCATATTTGACCGGGAGACCACCAAACGAATGGAGAAGGCATTTCTTACTGACTTAAAAGACCACTGTCAGGAAGTGACCAAAGAACGGTATGAGAAGCGGAGCATGGGGATTCGGGTGAAAGAGCAGTGCAGCAGGCTTTTGTCGCCGCTATTGTAGCTGTGGTATGCGAAAAAGCGTGGTATAAATCTTTCCCGGCCTGCGCATACTGTTTCCATGAAAACGACAAGCAGGATAAACCAACTGGGTAAAAATTTTTTAAAATGCGGCGTGGCCGGGTGGTGCCTGGAAGTTATCTTTACCTCCGTCGGCTCTATGGCGGCCCATGACTGGCGGCTTATGGGCAATACTTCCCTTCTGATGTTTCCCATCTACGGCCTGGGCGCTCTCCTTACACCCATCGGTCAGGCGGTGGATCGATGGCTTGCGGTAAGCCCCGGGGAAGTATTGACCGGCACGGACCGGGCGCTGCGCCACGGAATGTTGTATATGGTCATTATTTTTGTGGCGGAATATTTGTTTGGCGCGCTGCTAAAGGCGGGCGGCGTGTGTCCCTGGGACTACAGCGGTCTCCACTCCAACATCGACGGCCTGATCCGTCTGGACTTTGCTCCGCTGTGGTTTATGACAGGTCTTTTATTTGAACAAATTACAAAAAAGAAAGGCGCATAGACTTGTATTTGCGTCTTTCTTTTTATATAATGAAAGGATGAAAAGAGGGAGAAAATTATGCTGAAATTTATTCTGGTTGCATCCATAGTGATCTTGTTTTTAATCTTCAGTGTTCCCGTTCTCATCATCGAGAAACAGATTGGGAAAAAAGACCCGGAAAAGAAAGGCAGACACTGCCTGGCCATTGTCCGTTTTATGTTTCGGATCATCTTAAAGGTGGCCGGAGTACATATAACGGTAAAGGGCATAGAAAATATCCCAAAGGATCAGTCGGTGCTTTATGTGGGCAACCACAGAAGCTACTTTGATATTCTGGTAGGCTACACCACCGTGCCGACGCCCCTGGGGTTTATGGCTAAAAAGGAGATGGAGAAGATCCCGCTGCTGTCCAAGTGGATGAAGAACGTAAACTGTCTGTTTTTGGACAGAGAAAACATCAGAGAGGGCCTAAAGGCCATACTGGAAGGCGTTTCCAAGGTAAAAAGCGGCGTGTCCATCTGGATCTTTCCCGAAGGCACCAGAAACGATTCCGACAATTACCTGGAACTGATGCCTTTTAAGGAGGGCAGTTTAAAGATCGCCGAAAAGACCGGATGTCCCGTTGTCCCTGTGGCAATCACCGGAACGGCAGAGGTGTACGAGGATCATTTTCCAAGGATAACGTCCTCCCATGTGACCATTGAGTTTGGGAAGCCGTTTATCATAAAAGGACTGGAGCCGGAGAAGAAGAAGTTTGTGGGGGCTCACACCAGGGAGTTGATCCATGACATGCTGGTGGAGGAAAAACGATTGAGGGAGGAAGCCAGAGAAGATGGACTTGCAGAAGATCAGAGACCGGCTGGATGTAATTGACGCGGAATTTGTCCGGCTGTTTGAGGAGAGGATGAGGCTTGTAGGCCAGGTGGCGGAATTTAAGATCGAGACAGGAAAGCAGGTCTTTGACAGGGAGCGGGAGCAGGCCAAGATCGCCGCGGTGAGAGGGCTTGCCCACGGAGCGTTCAATGCCCAGGCCGCGGAGGAGCTATTTACTCAGCTCATGACCATCAGCCGCCGTTACCAGTACCGCCTTTTAGAGCAGAATGGGAGAAAGGAGGAGCTGGGCTTTCGGCAGGTTGACGCCATCCCCACCCAGGGCGTAAAGGTGGTGTACCAGGGGATGGAGGGCGCTTACAGCCATGAAGCGGCTCTGGCCTATTTTGGAGAGGACGCCCAAATAGGCCATGTAAGAACATGGGAGGATGCCATGGAAGCCGTGGAATCCCGGGATGCGGACTATGCCGTGATCCCCATTGAAAATTCCTCCGCCGGAGCAGTCAGGGATAATTTTGATTTGCTGCTGCGCCATGACAATGTGATCGTGGCTGAGATCTGTATCCCGGTAGATCATATGCTGCTGGGACTGCCCGGGGCAAATCTTGCGGATATTTGCACCGTATATTCTCATCCCCAGGCTTTGATGCAGTCCTGCGAATATCTGAACGCCCGTTCCCATTGGCGGCAGATCAGCGTGGAGAACACGGCGGTGGCGGCCAAAAAGATCATCAGCGATCAGAATAAGAGCCAGGCGGCGGTGGCCAGCCGGGCGGCAGGCAGGCTCTATGGCCTGAAGGTTCTGGCAGAAGGGATCAACCACAATAAAAATAATGCCACTCGGTTCATCATTCTGGCAAAAGATCATATTTACCGGAAGGACGCGGGAAAAGTTACGATCTGCTTTGAACTTCCCCACAGGAGCGGGACCCTGTATAATATGCTGGGCAACCTTATTTACAACGGCGTTAATATGAGGATGATCGAATCACGTCCCATTGCCGGAAGAAACTGGGAGTACCGGTTTTTTGTGGATGTGGAAGGCAATCTTGGCGATACCGCCATCCAGAACGCGCTGCGCAGCGTTTCGGAGGAGGCGGCTAATATGCGGATCTTGGGCAATTATTAGAGGATGGAGACTTACTTATGGATACAAGACAACTGATCATATACCGTGATTTTAAGGATCAAGCGTTGTTTGACGGGATGGCGGATCTTTTGTGTAAAACCGGGGAGCAGAAAGAAGCCCCCAGGACCGATCCTTGTGTTCTGGCCAATCAGTTAATTAAGATTGCGGCAGACTACGGGTTTGAGGGCAATTTGTGGCACTGTTTTTTGGCGTTGTGCCTTGCCGGTCATGAGAACGCCTACAGCGTCTCCTGCGAGATCCGGGGGGACCAGGGCGGGACCTTGTCCAGGCTTGCAAGACAGGATCTGGCGGTGATACAGAATCTGTACAGAAAGGATATCCGGTGTCTGGATGAATGGATGGACCAGGTCCCGGTGTGGAGGGAACTGGCGGATTACAGGCCTGCGGACAGCGGGCGTGGCGTTTTTAACAAAAGAGTCCGGGACAGGATCCTGCAGCTTTCCCTGGCATTGGGAGCAGCAAAGGATATTGGGGCTTTTCAGAATGAGGTGGCGGAGTTTTACCGGGAATTCGGCGTTGGAAAATATGGGCTCAACAAGGCGTTCCGCATTGAGGAGGACCGCCACAGGGCGTCTATTGAGCCGGTGGTCAATGTGGAGCATGTGTACCTGGATGACATCGTAGGGTATGAACTGCAGAAGAAAAAGCTGATCGACAATACGGAAAGCTTTCTTGAAGGAAAGGCCGCCAACAATGTGCTGCTGTTCGGCGATGCGGGTACTGGCAAGTCTTCCTGCATCAAGGCTGTTTTAAACGAGTATTATGACAGGGGGCTGCGGATCATTGAGGTTTACAAGCACCAGTTTCGCGCCCTTTCCTCCATACTGGAACAGATACAGGACAGGAATTACCGGTTTATCGTGTATATGGATGATCTGTCATTTGAGGAGAGCGAGCTGGAATATAAATATCTGAAGGCCATTATTGAAGGCGGACTTGGGCGCAAGCCGGGCAATGCGCTGATCTACGCCACGTCCAACCGCAGGCATCTGATCCGGGAAAAGTTCAGCGATAAGAGAGCGCTGGATGATGAACTCCATATGAATGACACGGTGCAGGAAAAGCTTTCCCTGGTGGCCAGGTTTGGAGTGACCATTTATTTCGGATCTCCGGATAAGAGGGAATTTCAGAATATTGTAAAGGTTTTGGCCCAGCGGCACGGGATCCATATGGATCTGGAGGAACTGTACCAGGAGGCCAACAAGTGGGAACTGGCCCACGGAGGTCTGTCAGGGAGAACGGCCGCTCAGTTTATTACGTATCTGCTGGGGAAGAGATGACAGATAGAAGGTAAGCAGGTGTTTTTGAATTTAGCAGAAAGAGGGGAGGAGTAAGGTATGGCAGCACAATTATTTGCGGCCATCGACGTAGGTTCTTTTAAGCTGGAACTTGGTATCTACGAGATCACGGCAAAAAACGGCCTGCGGCAGATTGATCATCTGCGGCATGTGATCGCATTGGGGAAAAACACATACAGCACGGGGAAGGTCAGCTATGAGCTTATCGACGAGATGTGCAGGGTGCTGGAAGAGTTTGTGAAAGTGATGAAAGGCTACCATGTATCTGATTACCGGGCTTATGCCACCACAGCCATGCGCATGGCAAAAAACAATCAGATCATTTTGGAGCAGATTCGGGTCAGGACCGGGATCTGTGTGAAAGTATTAAGCAACTCCGAGCAAAGGTTTCTGACCTACAAGGCCATTGCCATGAAAGAGTCGGAGTTCCAGAAGATCATCCAGAAGGGGACGGCCATCGTGGATGTCAGCTTCGGCAGCATGCAGATCTCCCTGTTTGATAAAGACAGCTTAGTGTCCACCCAGAATCTTCCCCTTGGAGTTATGGCTATCGCCACGATCTTGTCAAAAATACCGGCAAGCGGCCGGATGCAGCGCTCCATTGTAGAGGAAGTGGTGGACAAGGAGCTGGGGACCTACAAGAAGATGTATCTGCGGGACCGGGATATGAAAAACCGGGGGATCAAGAATCTCATCGCCATCGGGGAGCTGGTGCTGTATCTGTCAAGGGATGAGGTGGATTACGTGGCCTCCTACAGGGGAAAAAACAGCGCTTTGACAGCCGACGGGTCCCGGGAGACTTGGATGGGGGCCACAGACCGCATCAGCGCCCAGGACTTTATGGCCTATGCCGACCGCCTGTGTCAGATGTCCCAGGACCAGATCGAAGAGCGGTTCGGGGTCAATGCAGGTTATGCCACGCTCCTTATGCCGGCGGCTGTTATCTTCCGCAGGGTGGTGGAGATGACCGGCGCGGAGATGATCTGGATCCCGGGGATCCGTATGTGTGACGGCATCGCGTCGGAGTATGCCCAGGAGATCAAGAAACTGAACTTTGTCCACAATTTTGACGAGGATATCCTTATTGCGGCCCGCAATATGGCAAAGAGATACCGGTGCGGAGGAAGCCATGCCCAGTGCGTGGAAAAACTGGCGCTCCAGCTGTTTGACGTGATGAAAAAGCACCATGGGCTTGGCGCCAGAGAGCGTCTGCTGCTGCAGATCGCGGCCATTCTCCACGGGTGCGGCAAATTTATCAGCACCAGGAATACGGGGGACAGCGCCTACAATATCATTATGGCCACGGAGATCATCGGTCTGTCCCACGAGGAGCGAAAGCTGGTGGCCAATGTGGTCCGCTATTACGGCCAGGAATTCGATTATATTGACAATGACACCAGAGCCGCTAAGCTGACTGCTCTTTTGCGCATGGCCAACGCGCTTGACAGAAGCCATAAGCAGAAGATGGAAGACTGCCGCATGAGCGTCAAGAATGGGGAATTGGCGGTAACTGCAGGTTATGACGGGGATATCAGCCTGGAACTGCTGACGGTAAGTTTCTGCGGTGATTTTTTTGAAGAGATCTTTGGTATAAAACCGGTGCTGAAAAAGAAAAGGAGGGGTTAAGTCGTGGCGGAGATCGATTCACGATATATCAAGTATGAAAATTATGTAAATCGGGAGTTAAGCTGGCTGGAGTTTGATTACCGGATCTTGGAGGAGGCAAGGGACAAGACGCTGCCGCTTTTTGAACGGCTGAAGTTTTTAAGCATCACGGCCTCTAACCTTGACGAATTTTTTATGGTCCGGGTGGCCTCCTTAAAAGATATGGTCCATGCAGGCTACGCCAAGCCGGATTTGGCAGGATTAAAGCCGGAGGAACAGCTTCGCCGGATAGAAGAAAAGACCCATGACCTGGTGGCGCTGCAGTACTCCACCTACAACCGCTCGCTCCTTCCTGCCCTGCGCCAAAACGGCCTTCGGATCGTGGCAAGGCATGAAGATCTGACGGAGGAAGAGGCAAAGTTTGCAGACGAGTATTTCAGATCCAACGTGTACCCGGTACTGACCCCTATGGCGGTGGACTCATCCAGGCCGTTCCCCCTTATTTACAATAAATCTCTGAACATCGCGGCCCTTATAAAAGAGAAAGAAAAGCCGGATCAGCTGGATTTTGCCATGGTTCAGGTTCCCAGCGTTCTTCCAAGGATCGTGGAGATCCCTTCCCAGGCAGAGCGGGTAGTGATCCTTCTGGAGGAGATCATCGAGCGGAATATCGCCACCTTGTTTGTAAAACATGAAGTGCTGGATGCCCATCCGTTTCGGATCATGCGAAACGCGGATCTGACCATCGACGAGGAGGAGGCAGAGGATTTACTAAAAGAGATCGAGAAGCAGTTAAAGAAACGCCGCTGGGGCGAGGCGATCCGCCTGGAAATCGAGGAGAACGCGGATAAACGGCTGCTTAAGCGCCTGAAAAAAGAACTGGATATCCATTCCGGGGATATTTTCGCCATCAACGGCCCCCTGGATCTGACATTTCTTATGAAAATGTACGGCATAGATGGTTTCGATCATCTGAAAGCTCCCAGATACACCCCTCAGCCCAACCCTGCCTTTATGAATGAGGACGATATTTTTACCAATATCCGGAAAGGGGATATTCTCCTGCACCACCCATATGAGTCCTTTGATCCGGTGGTGGACTTTGTAAAGACTGCCGCCAGGGATCCCCAGGTTCTGGCGATCAAGCAGACTTTGTACCGGGTCAGCGGCAATTCGCCGATTGTGGCGGCCCTGGCGGAGGCGGCCGACAAGGGCAAGCAGGTGTTTGTTTTAGTGGAATTGAAGGCCAGGTTTGACGAGGAGAACAATATAAACTGGGCAAAGACGTTGGAAAAGGCGGGATGTCATGTGATCTACGGCCTGCTGGGCTTAAAGACCCACTCCAAGATCACCCTGGTGGTGCGCCGGGAGGAAGACGGGATCCGCCGCTACGTCCACCTGGGAACAGGCAATTACAACGATTCCACGGCAAAGCTGTACACGGACTGCGGGATCCTTACCTGCCATCCCCAGATCGGGGAGGACGCCACGGCGGTGTTCAACATGATGTCCGGCTACTCGGAGCCTCTGCACTGGAATCAGCTGGCAGTGGCGCCTATCTGGCTGCGGAAGCGTTTTCTGCGGATGATCAGGCGGGAGACAGAGCACGCCAAGGCCGGAAGAAGCGCCAGGATCATCGCCAAGGTCAATTCCCTGTGCGACAGGGACATTATCGCGGCGCTTTATGAAGCGTCCTGCGCAGGGGTAAAGATCGATCTCATCGTCAGAGGCATCTGCTGTCTTAAAGCGGGGATCCCGGGGCTGAGCGAACATATTGCGGTCCGCTCTCTTGTAGGAAACTTCCTGGAGCATATTCGGATCTTCTACTTTGAAAATGACGAGGCCCCGGAAGTGTACATGGGCAGCGCGGACTGGATGCCCAGAAACCTGGACCGCCGGGTGGAGATCGTATTCCCTGTCCTGGATGACAGGCTTAAGGAGAAGGCGATCCATATCCTTCAGGTTCAGCTGGACGACAATGTAAAGGCCCATGTGCTGCAGCCTGACGGCAGCTACGCCAAGATCGACCGAAGGGGCAAATCTCCCGTATGTGCCCAGGAGCAATTCTGCGAGGAAGCCATGGAGGCTGTGAGAAGGCGGCGCGCCATGGAAGAGCCGGCGGATAAAAGAGTGTTTATTCCGGTAGAAGGGGAAGCGGAGCAGTAAAAAGCCCCATGGCTCCACAGACTGACGTTTCGAGGGGATCTCTGTTAATTTGACAGAGATTCCCTTGTGTTTTTTTAATGAAAAAGTAAGGCAAAATCCTTACTTTTGTGGTATGATGGATACTACATAACGCAATACAAGGAGGAGAACCCCCATGTCACAAATCAGCATTTTGGTAGTGGACGACGAGAACGAGATCGCGGATCTGGTAGAGATCTATCTGGTCAGCGACGGATATAGAGTATTTAAAGCGGGGAACGCCCAGGACGGGTTAGGGATCCTGGAAAAAGAGGAGATTCATCTGGTCCTTCTTGATATCATGATGCCGGGCATGGACGGCCTGGAGATGTGCAGGAAGATCAGGGAGACCAACAACATCCCCATTATCATGTTAAGCGCCCGCTCCACAGACCTGGATAAGATCCTGGGACTGGGGACAGGAGCCGACGATTACGTGGTAAAACCTTTTAACCCGCTGGAACTGACGGCCAGGGTAAAGTCCCAGCTGCGCCGCTATACCCAGCTTAATCCCAACAGCGCCGCAAAAGAGGAGGACAAAAACGAGATCTCCATCAAGGGGCTGGTGATCAACAAGGACAACCATAAAGTGATGGTCTACGGCGAGGAGATAAAGCTGACCCCCATTGAGTTTGACATCCTGTATCTTCTGGCCTCCAATCCGGGCAAGGTGTTCAGCACGGACGAGATCTTTGAGAAAGTGTGGAATGAGAAGGTCTACGAGGCTAACAATACGGTCATGGTACATATCCGGCGTCTTAGGGGAAAGATGAAAGAAGATACCAGGCAGAACAAGATCATCACCACAGTCTGGGGGGTAGGATACAAAATTGAAAAATGATATGAGCCGCCGGTTTCATACAAGAGTGATTACCAATATCATATTCAGCGCCATGTTCGCCTGTCTGGTGGATCTGTTTCTGGTGACCAACCTTACCATGCTGGGGGAATACGCCGTGAGACAGGGGAAAGAGGGATCTCTTGAGGCGGTTTTCTATCAGCCGGGTCCTGTCATAACGCTTCTGTATGTGCTGGCCGGGATCGCCACGTTTTCCGTGGCGTTTCTCGTACTGCAGAAGAAATCTATGGATTACATTACCAGACTTTCCACAGCCATTCAGAATATTTCCGAGGGAGATCTTAATACCACGGTGGATGTGGTGGGGGACGACGAGTTTTCCGCCATGGCCGCCAACTTAAACAAGATGGTGGAAGATATCCGCAGACTGATGGATAAAGAGCGGGAGTCGGAGCGGACCAAGAATGAGCTGATCACCAACATCGCCCATGATCTGCGGACGCCTCTTACAACCATCATCGGATTCCTGGAGCTGCTGTCCGGCCCCAACAGCAATATGTCGGCGGAGATGGAAAAAAAGTATATCAATATCACCTACACAAAGGCAAAGAGGCTGGAAAAGCTCATCGAGGATCTGTTTGGATTTACCAAGCTGAACTACGGCAAGGTGTCCATGAAGGTGACAAAGGTGGATATCGTAAAGCTGCTAAGCCAGCTTTTGGAAGAATTTTACCCCAATTTTATGGATAAAGATCTGGCTTATGAATTGCAGAGCAATGTTCCGGCAAAGATTATTAATGCTGACGGGAATCTGCTTGCCAGATTATTTGACAATCTGATCAATAACGCGATCAAATACGGGGCGGAGGGAAAGCGCATCGTAGTCAAGATCCATGCCGCGGAGAGTACGGTGACGGTTTCGGTGACAAACTACGGGTATGTGATACCCAAAGAAGAGCTGCCTCTTTTGTTTGAGAAATTTTACAGGGTGGAGCAGTCCCGCTCCTCCAACACAGGAGGGACCGGATTGGGACTGGCCATTGCCCGGAACATCGTAGAGATGCACGGGGGGACCATAGGGGTCACCAGTGATCTCAACGGGACCGTGTTTACTGTCAGGCTTCAGGTGGATTTTGATATTAACAAAGAAAATTTCGGAAACCCGGGGGACAGACATGAATAGTAAAAAGAGATTGCTTATTGGGCCGCTGGTAATTTTGCTGGCCCTTTTGGCCGTTGTGGCGTCGTGGGCGGAAGACGGCTACGGTGAGACAGCAAACCAGGAGGGAACGGGTGTGATCCTGGAGGCGCAATACGGATATCAGGGGGCGGCCAAGGGCGGACGGTACGTGCCTCTGGATGTCAGTGTGCAGAACCTGGAAAAAAACACGCTGAATGGCAGCCTTCAGATTCTGGTGATGGAGTCGGACTATGAGGTGTATCGCTATGATTATCCCCTTGTTGTGGAGGCAGGCGGCCAGCAGGAGACGCACCTTTACATCCCTATGGGAAACCGGTCGGATCAGATGTTTGTCACCGTTGCCAACGGCCAGGGGCAGCAGGTAGCCCAAAAGCGGCTGCAGCTGGATTTCAGCCTGGATGTGCCGGAACTGTTTGTGGGGATTTTAAGCGACGCGCCGGAAGCTCTTTCCGGCTGGGACCGGGTAGGCGTCAATTACGGTATGCTGCGCACCAGGACCATGTTCTTTGACGCGCTGGATTTTCCGGAGGATAAGCTGGGGCTTGACATGATAGACGTGATGCTCATTACGGATTTCCGAATCCGGGATCTGTCCGAGGAGCAGAGCCAGGTGCTGATCGAGTGGGTGCGCAGCGGAGGCGTGATGATCCTGGGGACCGGAGCCAGGGCAGATGATACCTTGGGCCGATTCGCTCCGGAGCTTTTGGAGGAGATGTATGAAGAGCCGCAGCTTTGCCGCATTGATATGAGAGGGCATTACACCCAGGAAGCGCCAGGGCCTACGGTTTTTGAAATCCCCTGTGTGGAATTTTCTCTGTCCGGAGGCAATATCATATTGGAGGACGAATTCCGGACCCTTTTGGCGGCAGTGACTTATCGAAGGGGGATCGTGGCTGTGGCTGCCTACGATTTTGTGGATGTGGGAACCTTTTGTCAGGAGAATCCCTCTTATCTTGACAAACTCCTTACAGGAGTGTTGGGGGAAAAGAGGATCGCGTCTTTAGCAGAGTCCGTCTACAGCGGCAATTCCGGCCAGTACTGGTCTGTAAGAGACATGCTGAACACAGGCAATGTAAAGTGGCTTCCCAATATGGGGCTTTACACTATGGAGATCGTTATTTACGTGTTCCTTGCAGGGGTTGGCTTATATGTTTTTTTGAAACAGAGGGATCTGACCGAGTATTATATGGGCGGGGTCATAGGGCTGTCCGTCTTATTTACAGTGATCATCTGGCTTATGGGCAGCAGGACCCGGTTTAAGGATACCTTTTACTCTTATGCCCGGTTTTTGGAGGTTACCAGCGATACCGTCAGCGATACGGCTTACATGAATATCCAGGCTCCTTACAACAGATCCCACCAGTCCCATCTGGCTTCGGGATACTGGATAAAACCGGTGACCCAGAATTATTACGGTTCCGGGGAGGAGGGCGCCAGGCGGAAGTTTACGGGAATGGAGGGTTACACCATACGAGCCGGTTACTTTCCGGAGGAGACCGTGGTGGAGATCCAGGAAGTTCCGGCCTTTGACGCCCGGTATTTTCAGATGAATAAAGTAAGTGTCAACACAGACGGCATAGGGTTTGAGGGCGATATCGAGGTTGACCAGGGAAACTATACAGGCACCATCACCAGCCATTTTAAGGAAACACTGGAAAACTGCGCCGTGCTTTTGTATGGGAAGCTGATCTATCTGGGAGACATGGAGCCGGGAGTTCCCTGTTCCTTAGAAGGCCGGGAAGTCTTGACCTATCCCCTGAATCATTCCTATCAGGTGGCGGCTTATCTGTCCGGCCAGGACGGGTTTGAGAAAGCGGACATCAACGACGACGCCTACCTGGAAGCCGTGGCCAAAACCAATGTACTGACCTTTTATCTGGAGAATTTTATGCCGGACTACTCTCCCAACGCCAAGATCATAGGCGTATTCAGCCATAAGGGGGAGAGCGAAACCTACCTTTTAAAAAACGAGACAGCAGTGGGAAAGACGGTGGCGGCCGCTGATATCAGCGTTTACTCCAGCGAGGATGAGGCACTGTACCGTTCCGGGCTCATAAAGAAGCCGCAGGTGTTGGGAGGAAGCTATGATTTTGCCAGCAATATGCTTTACGGCGGAGAACCGGTGACGTTAGAGTACTCCCTGGGCAATGACGCGCGTATAGAGAAAGTGATGTTTCGGCAGGTGTCCCCGGTGTTTGTAAAGGACGACTCGGTCCACAACCTGAACCTGTTTAAGGGAGACATTTATTTTTACAACCACAGCACAGGCAAATTTGATCTGATGGATTCCACGAAGATCGTGTACGAGGGATATGAACTGACGCCCTATTTGTCCCCGGTCAATGCCATTACGGTGAAATACGTGTATGAGAATATGACGGACTATAATTTAAATGTGCTGCTTCCTATGGTGGAGATTGTGGGGAGGGAATACTGATGCTGAAGGTTGAAGGTCTGAAAAAAATGTACGGACGCATGGCGGCTCTTGACGGGCTGTGCATGCATGTAAGGGAGGGAGCCCTTTACGGATTTGTGGGACCCAACGGAGCGGGAAAGACCACCACCATTAAGATCCTGACAGGGCTGCTGCTGCCTGATGAGGGTACCGTGACCGTAGACGGCATGGATGCTATGAAGGAGCCTGGAAAGGTCATGGAAAAAATAGGGTATGTGCCGGATTTTTTCGGCGTCTATGACAATCTTAAGGTGTGGGAGTATATGGAACTGTTCTCTGCCTGCGGCGGTCTTTATGGGTTAAAGGCCAGGAGAAGGTCCGGGGATCTGCTTGAACAGGTGGGGCTTGGGGAAAAGGCCCAGTACTATGTGGACGGATTGTCCCGGGGCATGAAGCAGCGGCTTTGCCTTGCAAGGGCTCTTATCCACAATCCGCCGATCCTTGTGATGGATGAGCCCACATCCGGTCTGGACCCGGGGACCCGCTACGAGTTTAAAGAGATCTTAAAGGAGCTTCGGGAGCAGGGAAAAACCGTGGTCATCAGTTCCCACATTTTGTCGGAGCTGGCGGAGGTCTGCACGGATATCGGGATCGTGGAACAGGGGAAAATGGTGGTGGAAGGCTCCATAGATGATATTTTGGACCAGATCAATGTCAGGAGCCCTCTGCTGATAACGGTGTGCCGCAACAAGGAACAGGCGTTAAACCTTCTTCGCAGCCACCCTTATGTGGAGACGATCACCATACGGCAGAATGATATCATGGTGGGATTTACGGGGGAACAGGAGGATGAGGCTATGCTGCTGAAACAGCTGATCGACGCAGGGGTCATGGTAGGCGGCTTTGTGCGGGAACGGGGCAACCTGGAATCCGTATTCTTACAGATCATCAATCACGAGGAAGGGATGGTGCTGATCAGTGAAAGTTAATCCGATCTACTGGCAGGAGACGAGAGTAAGCTCCAGATCGTTCAGGCTCCCTCTTATTATCTTTCTGTGCAATACGATCCTGGCCCTGGCGGCTCTCCTGAATATGTACTCCATGGTCACCCAGGCAAAAGCCACTGCGGAGATCCAGTATTCCAGTTTTCTCAATCTGTATGTTTTGGTGGCGTGCATCGAATTTGTGATGATCCTGGTGATCGTGCCGGCGCTTACGTCGGGCAGCATCAGCGGGGAACGGGAAAGGCAGACTCTGAACCTGCTTTTGACCACCCGCATGACACCTGCGGACATTGTCATCGGAAAGCTGATGGCAAGCCTTTCCACCATGATCCTGCTTATTGTGTCCAGCTTTCCCGTGTTGGCGCTGGTGTTTATCTACGGCGGAGTTACAGTGAAGGATATTGTGCTTTTGCTGATCGCGTTTGTGTCAACGGCAGTGCTGTCAGGAAGCGTAGGCATCTGCTGTTCCTCGGTGTTCAAAAAATCCACCATTGCCACGGTGGTCAGCTACTGTGTTATGGTGGCTCTGGTGTTGGGGACTATGGCTTTGGGAAAAGCTTCCGGCGCCTCCGGTTCCTCCTTTTTGGCGTGGCCGTTGCTGATGAATCCGGCAGTGCCATTCAGCGCGGCCATGGAGGAGCAGCTGGGCAATGTGTGGCGGATCACTGTGCTGGAGAGCTGGGCGGGAAGTTCGTTTCGAAGATTTACGGCCGGGGACTGGCTGTGGATCAGTCTTATGGCACAGCTTTTGTTTGCCGTTTTTTGTCTGCATACGGCCATCCGCCAGGTGAATCCCAGGAGGAAACGAAGATGGAGATATTAAGCATGCTTGCCGCGTCGCCGGGTCTGGTGGCATTTATCGTGGTTTTGGCAGGGGGAACCTATGCCTGGTTTCGGATCCGCAGACAAGTGCGGATGATCTCAAAGGCCATGTTTGGGACGCCTTCCCTTTCCGAGGGGCTGGAGCGTCAGGCCGATATCCTGGCAGAGACGCCCAAATCCGTGTCAGGAATGACGAAACTGTGTCTGCCGCAGATTGAGGCGGATTTTCCGGAATTTCACTGGCCTCAGTGGCGGCAGATGTGCGAGAATATGCTGAAAGCCTACCTGGCGGCGTTCAGCTGCCAGGATATAGAAGTATTGACCGGGGCAGGCGGGGGCAATGAAAGGGCAGTATCAGAGGAATTAAAAAAACAGGTGGAGCTTCGGATTGAGGATCAGAGGCGCAGGGGTATCCGGGAGAACTACCGGCAGGTAAAGATCCACCAGACGGAGATCTCCAGGTATCAGAAGGAAGCCGGCATGTGTATTATAAAACTGCAGTCCGCGGTGGAGTATTATTATGAGGATACCGGCCAATCCCAGCCGGATAACCGCAAAACTCAGACCAGATATGATATGGAGCTTGTGTACATACAGGATCTTACAAAAGTTAAGGACCTGGCAACTGCCGTAGGCGTTACCTGCCCCAACTGCGGAGCGCCGATTACCCGCTTGGGAAGCAAGTTTTGCGAGTACTGCGGCACAGGCATTACGCCGGTTGATGTGAGAGTGTGGAAACTGCATCGTGTTCAGGGCGAAAATCATTGATTTCGCATTCTTAAAAAGGTATACTTTAAGAAAAGAAGACAAAGTGGAGGAGGTATTTTTATATGGGAATCATTAAGGCCATAGGCGCGGCGATCAGCGGTTCATTGGCGGATCAGTGGCTGGAGGTCATCGAAGCCGGGGAGATGGGGGACCAGACAGTCTTTACAAACGGAGTTAAGATCCGGAAAGGCTCCAATACAAAAGGGACTGTGGACACGGTGTCCAACGGTTCCGTGATCCATGTGTACCCCAATCAGTTCATGATGCTGGTAGACGGCGGCAAAGTGGTGGATTACACGGCGGAAGAAGGCTATTATACGGTCAATAATTCTTCACTGCCGTCTCTGTTTAACGGACAGTTCGGAGAGACGCTGAAAGAGTCTTATCAGCGTGTAAAATACGGGGGGAGCACTCCTACGGTACAGAAGGTATTCTTTATTAATCTTCAGGAGATCAAGGGGATCAAATTCGGCACCCGCAATCCGATCAATTACTTTGACTTGTTTTATAACGCGGAGCTTTTTTTGAGAGCCCACGGCACTTACTCCATAAAGGTAACGGACCCGCTGAAGTTCTATGCGGAAGCCATTCCCAAAAACCGGGGCAAGGTGGACATCCAGAGTATTAATGAACAGTATTTAAGCGAGTTTTTGGAGGCGCTTCAGTCTTCCATTAACCAGATGTCCGCAGACGGCATCCGTATCTCCTATGTGGCTTCCAAGGGAAGAGAACTGGGAAGATACATGTCCAATGTGCTGGATGAGGACTGGAAACAGATGCGCGGCATGGAGATCCAGTCTGTGGGCATCGCCAGTATTTCCTATGACGAGGAATCCCAGAAGCTTATAAACATGCGCAACCAGGGCGCCATGTTAAGCGATCCTTCTGTCAGGGAAGGGTATGTGCAGGGCGCTATCGCCAGAGGAATGGAAGCGGCAGGATCCAACGCCAACGGAGCCATGGCAGGGTTTATGGGCATGGGAGTGGGCATGAACACGGCAGGCAGTTACATGGCAGGGGCGTCCAATATGAATTTCCAGCAGATGCAGATGAACCAGGGCGCCATGGGGTACGGCCAACAGATGAATCAGGGACAGCCCCAGGCAGGGCCGGGGTACGGTCAGCAGCCGGGCCAGGCGGGAGGCGGTTACGGCCAGCAGCCGGCAGGGGCAGGAGGCGGCTATGGCCAGCAGGCAGGCCCGGCAGGACAGGAACAGGCCAGGCCGGGGGCATGGACCTGCAGCTGCGGCAGCGTAAACACGGGAAAATTCTGCAGCGAGTGCGGAAGCCCCAGACCTGTAAGCGGACCGTGGACCTGCAGCTGCGGGGCCGTGAACACAGGGAAGTTCTGCAGCGAATGCGGGAAACCGAGACAATAATGTACGTTTGGAGTCTCTTTGTGCCTGATTTTGTGAGATGATTTTTTGTCAGATGTGCATATGACGGAGAATCATCCGCAAAGGCAGGCGCAAGAGAGATTCCGAGCGTACATAATAGGGAAACGGAGGCCGGATCAATGGCAACAGTAAGTATAAAATGTCCCAACTGCGGCGGCGGGCTCCAGTTTGACCCCGCCGGGCAGGACTACGAATGTGAGTACTGTCTTTCCCGGTTTACCCAGGAAGAGTTAGAGCGGATCGCTCCAAAAGCGGGGGCAGAGCCGGCAGAATCAAATGGAGCGGATGCCCAGGCCGGCAAAACGGCACAGCAGCAGGAGTCTTTCCAGGAAGATGGAGAGTCGTCAGATACAGAGCAGGCCAAGGTTTACACCTGCCCCAGCTGTGGGGCGGAGATCGTTACGGATGACACTACGGCGGCCTCCTTTTGCTTCTACTGCCATAATCCGGTGATTCTTCAGGGGCGGCTTGAAGGCAAGTATCACCCCGACTATGTGCTGCCCTTTGCCATAGACAGGGAACAGGCGACGGAGATCTTTTTCGGATGGCTGAAAAAGAAACGGTTTGTACCCTCGGATTTTTACGGGCCGGAGCAGATTGAGAAGATGACAGGCGTGTATTTTCCCTACTGGCTTTACAGCTGCCAGGTGGACGGCAGGCTTGACGGGGAAGGGACCAGGCTTCGGGTGTGGCAGGCGGGAAACATGCAGTACACGGAGACGCAGAAATATGACGTGTCCCGGTCAGGGACCATGGATATCGACCATGTACCCCGCAATGCCCTGAAAAAGGCGGATAAAAAGCTGGTGGAACGGGTCATGCCCTTTGACACCAGGACCATGAAGCCCTTTTCCATGGGATTTCTGTCGGGATTTTTTGCGGAAAAGCGGGATATGGAGCGGGAACAGTTTCAGGCGGAGGTGGAGCAGGAAGTCAGAGGCTTTGCGGCAGACAGCTTAAAAAGCAGTATCGGCAGCTACAACACCATGAACATCAGGAGCCAGGAGGCAAAGATCCGGGGGCCTAAGTGGGAGTATGCCCTGCTTCCCGTGTGGACCCTGACTTACAAAGAGGCAAAGACGGGAACCATCTACTATTTTGCCTGCAACGGACAGAGCGGAAAGGTCTGCGGGAAACTTCCGGTGGACACAAAGAAGCTGTGGATATTTTTTGCCCAGATATTTGTACCGCTTTTGGCTGCGCTTCTGGCAGTGGGGTATTTGATATGAGAACAGGGATGAGGATGAGAAAAAGACTTCTGGCCTGGCTTTTGACCATGGCATGGTGCCTGGCCTTTATCCAGACCGTCTATGGAAGCAGCGATATAGCCATAGAGGCTTCGGACGGAAAACGGATCTTCGATATGGCAGGTCTTTTAGACAGCGCCTGTGTACAGGAAGCCAGGGAGCAAATCAGGGAGTGCCAGGATCGCTACCACCTGGATATTGTGGTGGTCACCACCGATGACGCCCAGGGGAAGACGGCCACAGCCTATGGGGATGATTTTTATGAGGAAGG
>Ga0137308_101476_pt1 | contig 22617 bp, 20 predicted proteins | sample Inofrocosms_June_FD_97181 | JGI IMG/M metagenome (GOLD analysis project Ga0137308, IMG submission 97181) | Mouse cecal microbial communities from Vienna, Austria - N-Acetylneuraminic and N-Acetylglucosamine D2O microcosms_June | ecosystem: Host-associated > Mammals > Digestive system > Large... | reverse complement strand
CAAAGCTCCCCACCAATGTAAAAATCAGAACGGTCACCATCATTACAAGGCCATTGCGAATATCAAGGTTTTTATTTTTCCCATACGTGTATGCACTTATAGCACTTGCAAGAACATCACTCGCCAGGGCAATACCGACTGCCTCATATGCAGGAAGCCCCAAAAAAGTAATCAGCATAGGACTGATTACAGCGGCGGCGCTCATCCCCGCGAACCCCGTTCCAAGTCCGGCTCCAATTCCTGCAATAAAACAAATGAAAAATTTAAACATTACTCTGTCTCCTTCCCTTTCAGATAAGCATTGATATTACACAGAATACGGTCATTTTGTTTTTTCATGCTGTCAATTTCCTCCTGTGAAAAACCATCCAGCATGATTGAAATGAATTCCTCCTGCGCAGCCTGCCCATCATGGATGATGCCCATAGCCCCTTTGCATATCCTCAAATGTGCTGTCTTACGGTTGCATTTCAAATACTCTTTTCTTATATAACCGCACTGTTCCAGAAGTTTTATGGAAGACGATACCTGAGATTTTGACAGATATCTGACCTCAATAATATCTGATGCTGTATCAAAACATGGATTATTGGCTAAAAAGAGAAGAATGTCCAATTCCATTCGGGTAATGTTATGTTTTACACAGACTCCTTCTACACATTTTGAATAAAGTGCCTTGATTGCATTTTGATGTTCCCATGGATTTAGTGGAATCATTGCGCTCTCCTTTTTGTTCTTTTTAGAACTATTTTATAATAAAAAGAGACTTTGTCAAGTGTAAATATTTGAAAAGCAGAAATGTCATCTAAAATAACTTGATTTTTTGTCTGGAATCTTTGTAAAAATCAATCCACCTCTAACGAATTTTATTGACACCTTCCATCCCCCTTTGCTAAAATACCCCTGAGACCAGCTAATGCACTTATCAATTACAGAAAGGACTGATATAAATGCCCAAACTAAATGAGAATTACCTCAATCTAAAAGAAAGCTATCTCTTCTCTGAGATTGCCCATCGCACTGCTGCCTATATCGAGGCTGAGCCTGAAAAAGGTGCGCAGATTATTCGCCTTGGTATTGGAGATGTGACAAAGCCTTTAGGAGATATTGTGTTACATGCACTTCACGCTGGTGTGGATGCAATGAGCACTGCAGAGACTTTTAAAGGTTACGGCCCGGAGCAAGGTTATGAAGCTACCAGAGCTGCGATTGCAGATTATTATAAGAAAAATGGCATCGAGGTAGACCCTCTTGATATCTTTATCTCGGATGGTGCCAAAAGTGATACTGGCAATATCACAGACCTCTTTGGCCCTGGCAATGTTATCCTGATTCCAGACCCGGTCTATCCAGTCTATGTGGACACCAATATTATGTGTGGGCGCGAAGTAACCTATATTGCTGGCAATGCCGAGAATCAATTTCTTCCGATGCCAGACCACAGCCAGCATGCAGACCTTATCTACCTGTGCTCCCCTAACAATCCAACTGGTGCATGTTACAACAAAGCACAGTTAAAAGAGTGGGTGGACTATGCGCTTGCCAATGAAGCTATTATTCTGTTTGACTCTGCTTATGAGGCATTTATCTCAGATCCTGACCTTCCAAGAAGTATCTTCGCGATTGAAGGCGCCAAAAAATGTGCGATTGAGTTCTGTTCTCTCTCTAAAACTGCAGGCTTTACCGGAACACGCTGTGGCTATACGGTGGTTCCAAGAGAACTGGTGTTCACCTCTTCTACTGGCAAAGAAATGTCCCTAAATGCAATGTGGAACCGCAGACAATGCACCAAATTCAATGGCACCTCCTATATCGTACAAAAAGGTGCCGAGGTTGTCTTCTCTGACGAAGGTATCAAGGAATGTCAGGAAAATATTCAGTATTATAAAAACAACGCAAAGATTATTGCCGATACTCTGACCAAGCTAAAGATTCGTTTCTTTGGCGGCATCAATTCCCCATATATCTGGTTTGAGTGTCCAAATGGCATGGACTCCTGGACTTGCTTTGACTATCTTCTGAAAAATATCCAGGTAGTCGGTACTCCAGGTGCCGGATTCGGTGAAAATGGCAAAAACTATTTCCGTCTGACTGCCTTTGGCACACTGGAAAAGACTGTCGAAGCAATGGCACGCTTTGAAAAATTATTTGCATAAAAAACAGGTCTGTCACATGGTTATCTATGTGGCAGACCTGTTGTATTATCTTCTGAAAAGCGCTGGTAAAATTGCTGATAAAAGTCCTCTTCTTCCTGATAGGGCGCAAGGTAATATTTGTGTAAAACTTCCATACTAAGCGTTTTGATTTTCTCTGGTTCTTTTGTCACAGTTTCCCGCAGTCCTTTTAGATAGTCATGCCAGTCCTTGACAAATCGCTCGTAGGTCTTTAGTTCTGAAATCCCCAACCATTTTTTCACTTTGATTTTAGCCTTGTTTTCTTTGGGGCACTCATGTACCTGGAGAAAATACCAGAAGGAATCTTCTTCATAGTATCGCCCAAGCGGAAACAACCGGCACATCCCTGGACGAAAGGCATGAATCTGGCAGCGTCCTTTCTGGTCTAAAAAAGTACAGACTTCTTCCTTACCTTCCATCTTCAGATTAGGAAGAATCAGACGGTCTGCGATATTTAGTTCGATATGCGTCTCTAGCAACTGTTCAAAGCTCTGATGCAGTCCACTGCACAAAGAGAACACATCTAAGGGGTCTAAAATAATCGAGCTTCCCATTTTACGGCAGCAGGCAGAACAGCCCTGGCATCCGCCACAGTCCGCCCGTACCAAATCATTGGCAGTATACTGTCTTCCATCAGATACTTCGTTCATATCTATCTGTCGTTCCATCTACTCTGTTTCCTTTCCACTTTCTCTTCCAAGCCGTATAGCGTGAAGCTGCTCTGAGAGCTCCTTTGGCAGATAATCAAACAGATAATTTTTGCTGCCTGGAAACTGCTCTACGTATTCTTTTCGTATCTCTTGGTTAATTCTCTCAATCTCTTCTTTTAGCTCCCGCGCAGATATCATCGCACAGCCCTGGCCACGAATAATAATCTGTTCGAGTCCATCAGAAGTAGCCACGGTAATCTGGTATTTCTTTCCCATCTCATGGGCAGTTCGCTCGATATACTGGTCGGCGGTCTCTGCCTCTTTGGTATAGACAACATAGATATTGTGATATTTGATAACTTCCTCTGCATGTCCTTCCACCCGATAGGCGTCAAAGACCAGTATCAGACTGCATCTGCGAAATCCCTGATAATTGCACATCACATCCATCAGCTTTCCTCTGGCACTGTCGATATTAACTTTTGCCAGCTCCTTTAGTTCTTCCCAGGCAAATATCACATTGTAGCCATCCACTAAAAGATATTCAGGAAGTCGTTCTTTGGGTTTATGCACCGGAACATTTGTTCTTTTTTGTTGGTCAAATACTTTTCTTTGGATATGTGACTCACCTATCGATTTTTTTTTATTTCCAAAGGTACGGGTAAAGATTTCTTCTAGTTCTTTTTCCTCCTCCATTGTAGTAGGTAGTAAACGCTTCTGGTCTCGCCTTATGGCTTCTGTTGATAACATCTCTTCTGTCAGAGTTTCTTTTCTTCGCATACTTTCCAGATGCATATGAGAAGGCACTTCATACCATGGCACAATCATCCCTGCACCGTGATAGCAAAAGACCGAATCTGGCGTATGCTCTAAGTCTGCCTCTGGCTCATATCCTATCTGTTCTACTATCTCTTCTTGGTTGTAACAAGGAGTATACCCTTTAAAAGTACAAAAGAGCCGTCCTTTTCCCCTTGTATAGGCCACTACTTCCTGATAGTAATTTCGCATCGTTGCCACGGGTGCAGTCCCTGTCAGAACGGACATCTCGCCCTCTAGCTGTGGAGGGGTAAAACTTCCATGCATCTTCTCCACATCCGACATCGCACGCCCGACTACCTCACTTGGCACTTCTAATCGAAATTCATAGTATGGCTCTAACAGCACACTTTTGGCTTGCATAAGCCCTTGGCGCACTGCCCGGTATGTCGCCTGCCGAAAGTCTCCTCCTTCGGTATGCTTTAGATGTGCTTTTCCGCTCAGAAGTGTTATCTTAATATCTGTCACCGCAGAGCCTGTCAACACTCCTTTGTGTTCTCTCTCCATCAGATGTGTCAGTATCAGTCTTTGCCAGTTCTTATCCAACACATCCTCGCTACATGTGCTTAGGTATTGAATCCCGCTGCCTGCCTCTTTTGGCTCAAGCAGCAGATGAACTTCTGCATAGTGGCGAAGCGGCTCAAAATGCCCAACCCCTTCCACACTGTCTGCAATCGTCTCTTTATAGACAATCCGCCCTTCTGAAAAATCCACCGATACCTGAAAGCGCTCCTGTATCAATACCTTTAGCACTTCCATCTGTACTTCGCCCATCAACTGTGCTTCGATTTCTTTTCGTTCTTCATCCCACCGAATATGAAGCTCTGGTTCTTCTTCCTCTAAAGTTTTCAGCTTAAAAAGCATCTGCTTGGGGTCACATTCCTTGGGAAGCTGTATCTGGTAGGTTAGAACCGGCTCTAACACTGGCAGACTAGAAGCTGGTTCACTGCCAAGTCCCTCACCCGGATAAGTCTTACTAAGTCCTGTTACTGCACAGACAGTCCCTGCTTGCGCCTCATTGACCCGCTCATATTTACTGCCGGAATATATCCGAATCTGGTTGACCTTCTCCTCCCACGGCTCATCATCTGTCTGATTAGACAGCGCCGCTTTTACCTTTAAGCTTCCCCCTGTCACCCGAAGCCAAGTCAGACGATTCCCTTGCTCATCCCGGCTGATTTTAAATACTTTAGCTGCAAAAGTATCCGCATACGACGGACAGACCATATAATCTAAAAATCCCTGTAAAAACTCGTCAATTCCTTCTTGCCGAAGCGCAGAACCAAAATAGCAGGGGAAGACATTCCTTGTGGCAATCAGATGACAAATATCCTCCTTCGTCACCTCGTTCCCTTCTAGATAACGCTCTAAAAGTTCTTCCTCACAGACAGCGATATTTTCCAGAAAGGATTCTGTACTGTGGTCTGTACTAAAGTCTACACACTGTTCCTCTAAGCGATGTTTTAACTCCTGAAGCAGCGCTTCCTTATCACACCCCTTCTGGTCCATCTTATTGACAAACACAAAAGTTGGTATCTGATACCGCTTTAAAAGCTTCCAAAGCGTCTGTGTATGCCCCTGCACACCATCTGCACCGCTGACAATCAGCACTGCATAGTCAAGTATCTGCAAGGTCCGTTCCATCTCCGCTGAGAAATCCACATGTCCAGGCGTATCTAAAAGGGTATATCTTCTCTCTCCAAGTATAAAGACCGCCTGCTTTGAAAAGATAGTAATCCCCCTTGCCCGCTCCAGTGCATGGTGGTCCAAAAAAGTATCCTGCTTGTCCACTCTCCCGGCATGTGCAAGCATGCCACTTTTATATAGAATACTTTCCGATAAAGTAGTCTTCCCGGCGTCTACATGAGCCAACAGACCCACACATATATGTTTTTTCGCTTTTTTAGGTTCCTGTTCGCCCATAAAAGCGCCTCCTTCTTTGATTGCATACTTGTCAAGTATACCACAAGAGGAGGTGTTCGTCGAGGTGCTATGCATGTAATGATAGGGTAACTTTACTTTTGAGTTTCACTGGTTGGAATGTTTTATTACAAAGAATGCTCGCCGGGGTCTGGAATAAACCTATTGTCCTATTGTCCTAGCGTCCTTAATAAACCCAAATATTCAAGGAGCTTTCTGTTTTTTCATAATTCTTGCTATATTTTTATTTTATATACAATAAAGAGAGCCATCCCGATATGACAGCTCTCTTCAAACATTGCTATTCCTTAATCTAACACCGCCGGATACAACAAAGAGCATATCTTTTTACCGCTCTTTGTCCGAAATATTTTCTGATATACATTTTTTTGTACTGAAGGAGCGCTCTCCTCTTCATAGAGATTGACCAGAAAATCCGCCTCCACCAGTATCTGATAATCGATGCCCTGAATATCTGTATAAGTATGATGATGTCCTACCAGCCAGCAGACGCGCTCTGTTACATCCTCTGGCCAGCCAAGGTTTTCTAAGAGTTTTTTCGCTTCGGGTGGGCCTTCCACTTCCTGATAGCTTCCTGCGCTGCTTTTATATTTCTCAAGAGCGGGGCGAATCCCGATATCGTGTACAACAGCTGCACTTTCCAGTACAAACTGGGTATGCGTATCAAGTCCTTCCATCTTTCCAATCATCCGCGCAAACTCATAGACTTTTAAAAGATGCTGTACGCGCTTTGGGCAGCCTTTTTCATATTCCATCATTGCATATAATAATCGGTCCATCTCTATCCACCTCTTATGCCAAAAGGTCTAACTTTCGATAAGCCTGAATTCTTTCAATCACTTCATCTATCTCTGGCTCATTGTCAACAAACTCTGCATCTGACCAGATTCTTGCCAGTTCTTCTTGTACTTTGGGGTTGTCCCGAAGATTTCCGTCCTGTGTTCTTAGATAATAGTCTCCTAGTATTGTACATGCAATAAAATCAACCTCTGCATCATCTCCGACTTCCACCCAATCTGCACCGGCACTAAGCGCGGAAAAACAGGTATCAATAAACAGATGCAGACAAGTCATCGTATCGTTGCCATTCAAATCAAAGAACTGCAATACCGTACCATCAGAAAGCGGCACCTGATTGCTGACATCCACAAATGCCTCTGAGTCTCCGAATTCATAAAAACGCCCCAAGAAGTCATTGAGGTACTCTCTGTCTGCTTCCTGCATATCCTGATGCATACTCTGTATCAAAAGGGTCAACACCTTTTCTGTTTCCAATAAAATCTCACAGCCCGGACATACTGCCAATCTCTTTAATGTACTCTCTAAGCGTGCAAGGCTTAAAAGCCCCCAGTAGAATTTTTCCTCATTGCTAAATTCAGACGCTTTCTCCTCTACCTGCTCTAACAGGGAATTATACAAAATATCTTCTTCCTCTAATGCTCCTAAGCGCTCATCACAGTCCTCCATAAAAGACTGGCATTTGTCATACACTTCATCAAAATTGCTGTACAATGTATTTGCACGCTCCAAATAGAGCTTTGCGCGCTCTAAGTCATCTTTTTCCTGATAGAGCTTACCAATCTCATAATACGTATGGGCAAGCGTTGACAGTGACAGTTCTTTTTCCAAAACAGAAGCCTGTGTTAAAAGTTCTTCTAGCCCCTTCTTTTTTCCTTTTAAAAATCCAAACATACGTTCTTTTCTCCTCTACTATTATTTTGATTATAATTTCATAGTCAGTGCAATTCTCTTCTTACTTAAATCCACACTGATTACTTTTACTTCCACAATATCCCCTACTTTTACAACTTCCAGCGGGTGCTTGATATAGCGCTCGGTCATCTGCGAGATATGCACTAAGCCATCCTGATGAACACCAATATCCACAAATGCGCCAAAATCAATAATATTTCTGACAGTTCCTTTTAGTACCATGCCAGGTGTTAAGTCTTTCATATCCAGTACATCGCTTCGAAGCACCGGACGGGGCATCTCATCTCTTGGGTCTCTCGCCGGCTTCTCCAACTCTGCAATAATATCCTGAAGGGTCAGCGCTCCAACTCCTAGTTCTTTTGCCTTCTCCTCTAGCTTTTGTACTTTTTGGGAGATACCTTTTAGACCGCCACTAGAAATATCTTCGGTCTGGTAGCCAAGAGAAGTTAAAAGCTTAGTCGCTGCCTCATAGCTCTCAGGGTGAACACTTGTTGTATCAAGCGGATTCTTGCCACCTGCAATGCGCAAAAATCCGGCGCACTGCTCATAGGCTTTGGGGCCAAGCTTTGGCACTTTTAGAAGTTGTCTGCGGTCTGCAAAGCGCCCATTTTCTTCCCGATACGCCACGATATTCTTCGCTAACGTCTTTGTAATACCTGAGATATACTCTAAAAGCGGCGCAGAGGCTGTATTTAGGTCTACGCCAACCTTATTTACGGTATCTTCCACAACGCCCCCTAGCGCCTCGCTTAGACGCTTCTGGTTCATATCATGCTGGTACTGTCCAACGCCAATCGCCTTTGGGTCAATCTTTACAAGCTCTGCTAGAGGGTCTTGAAGCCTTCTTGCAATCGAGGCTGCACTTCTTTGTCCTACATCAAAGTTTGGAAATTCTTCCGTTGCCAGTTTGCTTGCCGAGTACACGGAAGCTCCTGCCTCATTGACAATCACATATTGTAATTTTTTAGGTATCTCCTGAAACAGTTCTACAATCACCTGCTCTGACTCCCTAGAAGCGGTTCCGTTTCCAAGCGAAATCAATGTAATATCGTATTTCGCAATCAACTTCTTCAAAGTCTCTTTTGCTTCTTTTACTTTCTTCTGTGGCGCTGTTGGATAGATAACCACCGTATCTAGCACTTTTCCGGTAGGGTCCACCACTGCCAACTTGCATCCTGTCCGAAAAGCCGGGTCCCATCCAAGAACGGTCTGCCCTGCAATTGGCGGTTGCATCAAAAGCTGTTCTAGATTCTTGCCAAAGACCTGAATCGCACCTTCTTCTGCCTGTTCGGTCAAAAGATTGCGAAGCTCCCTCTCAATCGCTGGCGCAATCAGCCGGTGATAGCTGTCCTGTACTGCCTCTTTTAAAGCCCCTTCGGTATATGGATTCTCTCTTGTAACAGTCTTCTTCTCCAGATACCGAAGAATCTGCTCCTGCGGCGCTTCAATCTTTACGGTCAACACCTTTTCTGCCTCTGCACGATTTAGTGCCAGTGTCCGATGTCCCACCATCTTACGCAAAGGCTGGCTAAAATGATAGTACGTCTCATAGACGCTCTCCTTTTCTTCGTCCTTGGCCTCTGAAGTAATCACTCCTTCTTTCCAGGTAATATCTCGAATGTATGTTCGATAATCCGCTTCATCTGAGATGCTCTCTGCCAGGATATCTTTAGCTCCTTGCAGTGCTTCCTCTACGGTTGTAACACCCTTCTCCTCTGAAAGATATGCCTCTGCTTCCTCTTCTAATGGCCTCTTTGTCATCTGTAATAAAATCAGGTTTGCCAGTCCTTCTAACCCCTTCTCTTTTGCCATCGTCGCCCTTGTCCTGCGCTTTGGCCGGTAAGGTCTGTACAAATCCTCCACTTCCACCTGTGTCTGCGCTGCTTCTATCTGCGCCCGAAGCTCATCGGTCAGCTTTCCCTGCTCTTCAATACTTGAGATAACCTGTGCTTTCTTGTCCTCTAGATTTCTAAGATACGTAAGTCTCTCATCTAACTTGCGAAGTTGTTCATCATCCAGGGCTCCTGTCATCTCTTTACGATAACGTGAGATAAAAGGAATGGTATTCCCTTCATCAATCAGTCCCACTGCAGCTTCCACCTGCCACTTCTTCACCTGTAACTCATCTGTCAATCTCTGTAAAATATCCATGATGTCCCCTTACTTCTAAATTACCCAAAGGCTTTTCTATTCCTTCCTAATTATATACAACTTCTCTCACTTCTGCAATTTATTTAAGCAAAAAAGCAGCTTCTGGCCTGGTACAAATATCCAGCCCAAGAGCTGCTTTTAAAAAGTTATGTCAGTACCCTCTTGATCGCTTCTAGGAACTCTCCATACTCTTCATACGCCAAAATCTCTGGATTCTCCTTCTTAATCTGCTCCGTACTCCGAAACAAAAACCCGGCCTTTCCAGCCTTAATCATTCCCAAGTCATTAAAGCTGTCTCCCGCTGCTATCGTCTCAAAGCCCGCCGACTGAAGTGCCCGCACTGTCGTAAGCTTTGACTCTGGGATTCGCATCCGATAGCCCGTAATCTCTCCATCGGGTGCAACTTCTAGACTATTACAAAACAGCGCCGGCCATCCAAGCTTTGCCATCAGTGGCTTTGCAAACTCCGTAAAGGTATCACTTAAAATAACCACTTGCGTCAGCGTTCGAAGCTCATCTAAGAACTCTTTTGCCCCCGGAAGCGGATCTATCTTTGCAATCGTCTCCTGAATCTGCTTAAGTCCTAGATGATGCTCTTTTAAAATATCCAGCCGATACCGCATCAGCTTATCATAATCCGGCTCATCACGTGTTGTTCGCTTTAATGCTTCGATTCCTGTCTCATTAGCAAATGCAATCCAAATCTCAGGCACCAGCACCCCTTCTAAGTCCAAACATACAATATCCATGTCTTGTTCCTCTTCTCTATCCTTCTATACGAATCATGCTGATAATCTCTGCGCCTTCTGCCTTCTTCTGATACTCAGCTTCTGTCATAACCGGTGTCACAAAGCCAATCTCTCCAGCTATACCTGCATCGATGCGCTCACCATCTCCAAAGAGCGCCTCTGGATTTGCATTGTCTTTCATTCGCACAAAGAATCTCTTAGCCATCTCATCCCGCGGTGCAAGCACAAGTTTTTGTGGCTCCCAGAACAGCGTTATAATCTTACCTAGATGTCTTGCTGCATCCACCATATCTCCAGCCACTGCACTTGCTGTTGGCAGCTTTCCGGCTCCGCTTCCATAGAACATGGAATTTCCAAGCATATTTCCTTTGACAAAGACCGCATTAAAGACATCATTTACCACATAGAGCGGATGCTCTCTTGGAATCAGTGCCGGACTGACCATCGCGCAGTACGTATCGCCCACTTTCTTGCTGATAGCAAGCAGCTTAATCGCGCGCTTCATCTTCTTTGCATACTGGAAATCCTCTGTGGTAATCTTGGTGATACCTTCTGTATAGATATCTCCAAAGTCCACCTGGTTGCCGCTTGCTAGAGAGGTTAGAATCGCAATCTTTCTACAGGCATCCCATCCTTCTACATCTGCCTCCGGGTGCAGCTCTGCATAACCTTTATCCTGTGCTTCTTTTAGGACATCCACATAGTCTAATCCTTCTCTCTCCATCTTTGTAAGCATGTAGTTTGTTGTTCCATTTAGGATACCGGAAATCTCTAAAATCACATCGGCGGTCAGAGAAGAATTCAGCGGACGGATAATCGGGATTCCACCGCCTACACTTGCCTCAAACAAGTAGTTGACCTGGTGTTCTTTGGCTATCTGAATCAGCTCTGCGCCGTGCTCTGCCACTAGCTCCTTATTCGATGTGCAGACGCTTTTACCAGCCTCTAGGCAACGCCTGGTAAATTCATATGCAGGGTGCAGTCCCCCCATCACCTCTGCCACAATCTTTACCTCATCATCACCAATAATATCTTCAAAGTCATGTGTCAGTACTTCCATTACGGAATCTCCCGGAAATTCCCGAAGGTCTAATACATATTTAATCTGAAGTTTTTGCCCCACTTTTTTATCAATACTTTTCTGGTTTGTCTTAATCACTTCATAGACACCGGAACCAACGGTGCCATATCCCATAATCGCTACTTTTATCATTCGGTATTACTCCCTGCCTAATATTTTTAAATCATGTACGCCTTTTTGCTTCTCAATCTTCTCCATCATCGCAGAGACATCTGCGGTTGTGGACAACACAGCAATGCTCAGTGTCAGTGAAGCCACTCCATTAATCGGGATGCTCTGATGAATCGTCAGGATATTGGCTCCAAACTCTGCTACGGTTCTAAGAACGGTAGATAAAAGTCCTGGCTCATCCTGCATCTGAAGCACAAACGTCACCGTCTTTCCTTTTGTCTCATCGTGAAACGGCAAAATATCATCCTGGTATTTATAAAAAGAACTTCTGCTGATTCCCACCTGCTCTGCTGCCTCGTGGACCGAAAGCGTCTTATCTATCTCTAAAAGCCGCTTCGCTTCCACCACCTTTAAAAGTACCTCCGGGACCGCTCTCTCTCTTACAATATAATATTTGCCCTTCTCTGCCATCTTTTACTCCTTTGGTGTATGGTTTATCCATTTTAAATACGCGTTAATAAATGGGTCAATCTTGCCATCCATAACACCATCCACATTGCTGACTTCTGCATTCGTCCTGTGGTCTTTTACCATCGTATAGGGCTGCATCACATACGAGCGAATCTGATTGCCCCATCCAATATCGCTGACCTCCCCACGAATCCCTGAGAGCTTCTCCGCCTGCTTTTGCTGCTCTAACAGATACAGCTTGGCTTTTAACATCTGCATCGCCTTATCCTTGTTCTGATGCTGCGAGCGCTCATTCTGACACTGCACAACAATCCCTGTCGGCTGATGTGTAATACGAATCGCAGACGATGTCTTATTGATATGCTGTCCGCCAGCTCCGCTAGAACGATACGTATCAATCCGAAGCTCATCCGGGTTAATCTCGATATCAATCTCGTCTTCAATATCGGGCATCACATCTAAAGATACAAAGGATGTCTGTCTCTTACCCTGTGCATTAAAAGGCGAGATTCGCACCAGGCGGTGTACGCCTTTTTCGGATTTTAGATAGCCGTAGGCATTCTCTCCGTTGACCTGAAATGTTACGGATTTGATACCTGCTTCCTCGCCGTCAAGGTAGTCTAAGACCTCCAAAGAGAACCCTTTGCGCTCTGCCCAACGGCTGTACATCCGATATAACATACCAGCCCAGTCGCAGCTTTCTGTCCCTCCTGCTCCGGCGTTTAGTTTTAGAATTGCATTGTTTCTGTCATACTCACCGGATAAAAGAGTCTTGATTCGCATAGATTCTAACTTGTCAATAAAAGCATTTAGTTCTTCTTCAATCTCTGGAATCAAGGTGGCATCTTCCTCCTCATATCCCATCTCCAGAAGCGTCTCTATATCCTCATACTGACTCTTAAGCTCTTCAAATGTACTTTTTTCTTCTTTGAGCCCATTAAGCTCCTTCATGCCTGCCTGGGAGCGTTCTACATCATCCCAGTAGCCGGAAGCCTCCATCTCTTTTTCCAGTTCTTCAATCCGAAGCGATTTTTCCGCTAAGTTAAAGTGAATCCCTCAGTTCTGTCAATGGCTGTGCATAGCTGTTCAGTGTATATTTAAACTGATCAAATTCTACCACAACAACACCTTCTTTCTTTTTCTATTTTTATAACATAGTATCATAAACAGGATACGTCTACTTTCTGCCGCAACACTGCTTATATTTTTTGCCGCTTCCACATGGACACGGGTCATTAGGATAGATCTTCTGTACGGCCCGCTGCATTGGCTTTTTCACTGCCGAATCATCCTTGTTCGTGCCAGTTACCTGCGCCACTTCCTCGCGCTCTGCCTTCTCCTCAATCTTTACATGCATCAGAAGCCGAAGTGTATCCTCCTGAATCCCGGAAGTCATTCCGTCAAACATCTCATAGCCGCTCATCTTATATTCCACAAGCGGGTCTCTTTGTCCATACGCCTGTAAACCGATGCCCTGGCGAAGCTGGTCCATATCATCGATATGATTCATCCATTTTCTGTCAATCACTTTTAGAAGAAATACCCGCTCTAGCTCCCGAATCAACTCGGCATTAGGAAACTCGGCTTCTTTTGCCTCGTAGAGCTTTGTAGCCTCCTGCTTTAGCGCATGTTTTAGTTCCGCCTTATTCTTGCAGCCTAAGCGCTCCACACTGATTTCCTTCACAGGGATAATTGGAACTAACGTCTCATTTAGCCCTGTCAAATCCCACTCTTCAATCTCCTGGTCATCACCCACAAAAGTATCCACGGTATTTTCCACAATATCGGATATCATCTTATAGATAGAATCCCGCATACTCTCGCCGTCTAGAACTCGTCTTCGCTCCTTGTAGATAACCTCTCTTTGCTCATTCATCACCTGGTCGTATTCCAGCAGGTTTTTACGGATACCAAAGTTGTTGTGCTCTATCTTCATCTGCGCTTTCTCGATGGCATCGCTTAACATCTTATGCTCAATCTCTTCATTTTCCGGCACACCAAGCGCATTGAACATCCCCATCAGACGCTCTGAGCCAAACAGACGCATCAAATCGTCCTCCAAAGAGATATAAAAACGAGATTCTCCTGGGTCTCCCTGACGACCGGAACGACCACGCAGCTGATTGTCAATACGTCTTGCCTCATGGCGCTCTGTACCGATAATCTTGAGTCCTCCGGCTTTTTTTGCCTCCTCGTCAAGCTGAATATCCGTACCACGGCCAGCCATATTTGTTGCAATCGTCACAGCTCCATGTTGTCCTGCCAGTGCAACAATCTCTGCCTCTCTTTCATGGAACTTCGCATTTAACACTTCATGCTGGATACCGCGCTTTGTCAGCATCCTGCTTAGCTCCTCAGATGCCTCAATCGTAATTGTACCCACCAGAACTGGCTGTCCCTTCTTATGTGCTTCCTCAATCGCATTGCAGACCGCTAAAAGCTTTTCCTTGCGCGTCTTATAGACTGCATCCTGCAAATCCTTACGCTGTACAGGCTTGTTGGTTGGTATCTCAATAACATCCATTCCATAGATAGCACGGAACTCTTTCTCCTCAGTCAGAGCCGTACCTGTCATACCACATTTTTTCTTATATTTATTAAAGAAATTCTGAAACGTAATATTGGCAAGTGTCTTGCTCTCTCTTTTGACTTTCACATGCTCCTTGGCCTCAATCGCCTGGTGCAGACCATCCGAATAGCGGCGCCCTGGCATAATACGTCCGGTAAACTCGTCCACGATAAATATCTGGTCGTCTTTTACCACATAGTCCTGGTCTCTAAACATCAGGTTATTCGCCCGAAGTGCTAACTCCATATTGTGCTGTATCTCTAGATTCTCCGGGTCTGCAAGATTCTCAATCTTAAAATACTGCTCTACTTTCTTGATACCATCCGCAGTCAAATGGACAATCTTATCTTTTTCATTGACGATAAAATCACCTGACTCCTCAATCTCCTCACCCATAATAGCATCCATCTTGGAAAATTCCTTGCTGGCCTCGCCGCGCTTTAGCGTACCAGCCACATAGTTACACAGCTCGTATAACTTTGTAGACTTGCCACTTTGTCCTGAGATAATCAAAGGAGTCCTCGCCTCATCGATAAGAATGGAGTCAATCTCATCGATAATTGCATAGTGCAAATCTCTCTGCACCAGCTGTTCTTTGTATATGACCATATTATCCCGCAGATAGTCAAATCCCAGTTCATTATTTGTGATATAGGTGATGTCGCAGTTGTATGCTGCCCTGCGCTCTTCTTTTGTGGAACTGTTGAGTACCACTCCTACGCTCAGTCCTAAGAACTCATGTACCTTACCCATCCAGGCCGCATCACGGCTTGCTAGATAGTCATTGACCGTAACAACATGTACGCCTTTTCCTTCTAGTGCATTTAGATAAGCCGGAAGCGTAGATACCAATGTCTTACCTTCACCGGTACGCATCTCCGCGATACGCCCCTGATGCAGAATCATTCCTCCGATTAACTGCACGCGATAGTGCTCCATTCCAAGCACCCGCAAAGCCGCCTCTCTGACCACAGCAAAAGCTTCTGGCAGTAAATCGTCTAACGTAGCTCCTTTGGAAAGTCTCTGCTTAAATTCCTTTGTCTTGTCCCGAAGCTCCTCATCACTTAACGCTTGCATCTTGGGACGCAGACTCTCAATCTGACTAATCGTTGAATCAATTAGCTTCAACTCCCGCTCGCTATGAGTGCCGAATAGTTTGTCAAATATTTTCATGTTATTCTCCTATCCACTGAAAACTCATTGTGCCTATTATAACACAGATACGGGATTTGGCAAATGCCAAATCCCGTATCTTACGATTTTTCTTAAAACCCGTTACACATCCGGTTCCATAATCCCGTATGTGCCACCCTTTCTTCTGTACACGACGTTAATATCGTCCGTTTCCGCATTGACAAAAGCAAAGAAGTTATGTCCTAGAAGTTCCATCTGTACACAGGCATCTTCTGGATACATAGGTTTGATATCGAACTTCTTGGTACGGATAATCCGAACTTCCTGGTCTTCTGTATCTTTCTCCATAAATTCCTTCTGGAAATTGCCGCCCCCCTGATGTCTTGCTATCAGCTTGTTCTTATACTTGCGAAGCTGACGCTCAATCACTTCTTCCACAAGGTCAATCGAGACATACATATCGGTACTAGACTGCTCTGAGCGGATAATATTCCCTTTGACAGGAATCGTTACCTCTATCTTCTGCCGCTCCTTCTCCACACTTAACGTCGCGTAGACCTCTGTGTCAGAAGTAAAATACCGCTCCAGTTTCCCAAGCTTGTCCATCACCGCCGAACGAAGCCCATCCGTAATGTCGATATTCTTGCCACTGATGATATAACGCATAAAATCACCCCTTTACTTTATTTATACTGTTACTATACCATCTTTCTAGTCATTCCGCAATGAATTTTACAACCTCCCGATAATTCATCTCTCCTCCAAACAAATCCAGTGCACTTCCGATTGTCACATGCAGCCTGTTTTTCCCCCATTTCTTTAGATTTTTTAAATCTTCAAAGCTTCCCACACCTCCGGCATAAGTTACAGGAATTTCTTCAAAATTCCCCAAAAGCTCTACCAGTGGTCTCTCAATCCCCTGTCTTTTCCCCTCCACATCCACTGCATGCACCAAAAATTCCGAACAATAGGAAGATAACTCCAAAAGCGTTTGCTCCTTTACTTTTACATCTGTAAATCTCTGCCATCTGTCTGTCACAATATAATATGCATCGTCTCTTTTCCTGCAGCTTACATCCAGTACCAGATGCTCCTTTCCCACACGCCTTGTAAGCGCCTCTAAGCGCTCCCATTCAATATTTCCCTCCCGAAACACATAAGAGGTCACTATCACCTTTTCTGCTCCTGCCCGTAAGAAATCTTCTGCATTGTCTTCTCTGATTCCTCCTCCAACCTGCAATCCCATAGGCCAGGCCGAGAGTGCCAATAGCGCCTGTCTTTTGCTCTTTTCATAATACTCGGTTCCTTCTTTATTCAGAAGAATGACATGTCCCCCTTTCAGCCCGTCCTTTTGATAGAGCCTTGCATAAAACGCTGCATCCTGCTCGGAGATAAAATTCTCCCTTGCCTTATTCCCCTCATCTTTTAAGGTTCCCCCTACAATCTGCTTTACTTTCCCATTATGTATATCAATACAAGGTCTAAATTCCATCGTCCTGCTCCTTTAAACTCAGAAAGCTGTTGCAAGGATATAACCTTGCAACAGCTCTGTCCTCTTACTGCTTATTGGTTCCATTTGTGGTGTCGGTTGCATCATCCACTGTGCCTTCATTATCGACAGTTCCATCCACCATCGTCCCATCCCCAGTCATATCATTGACCAGGTCATCCACCACATCATTGGTATCCCTTCCAATCTCCTCTAGGAGACCATCTCCATCCACATCTGTGTGGTCATAGACTCCATCTCCGTCCGTATCGAACAGAATATCGTCTATACCAGGACCATTGTTTTCTCCATTTGCATCATCTGTTGTCGTGCCTGTGCCATCCGTTCCATCGTTTACATTCGGATTGTCTGGCGTAGTCTGATTGTTTGACCTACCGCACGCAGTGACAGCGCAAAGTGCCACAACTAACAGCATGCCAACAAAATACTTCTTTAACTGTTTCATAAACGTCTCTCCTTTTAATTAAAATAAAGATGAAAAACAGTATTGACCTGCTGTTACTAATATGGACAACTCTATGATTTTTATTCTATCTTCTTTTAAAAATAAAAAATTTTATACCCCTGCCGAATCCGCAATCACATGTTCCATCTGATAATACCCTGCTGGTTTCCCCGCTAAGAACTTTGCTGCCTGAATCGCGCCTTTTCCAAATATCGCACGTGAATATGCCGTATGGCTAAAAGTAATCACTTCATCGGTTCCGGCAAAGATAACATCGTGGTCTCCCACAATCGTCCCGCCGCGCACTGCCGAGATACCAATCTCTGTCTTCTCCCGCTTCTGGTGTTTTTTACTCCTGTCATAAGTATACGTATACGCCTGTTCTAAAGAATCGTTGATACAATCTGCCAGTGCAATCGCTGTACCACTTGGCGCATCTAACTTCCGGTTGTGATGCTTTTCCACAATCTCAATATCAAATCCTGCCTGGGCTAAAACTTTCGCCGCATCCTTTAAAAGCTTCATCAAAAGATTAATGCCCATTGACATATTGGCAGAACGAAGAATTGCTACTTCTTTACTGGCCTCCTCTACTGCCTTTAACTGTACGTCAGATAACCCTGTCGTACAAAGTACAAGCGGAATCTTTCTCTCTACACTGAACTTTAAAAGCTCGTCCTCTGCCTTTGCATTGGCAAAATCAATAATCACATCTGCCTCTACCTTGCAGTCCCACACCTTTGTAAATACCGGATATCCATTGTCGCGGCAATCCACAACATCAATGCCCGCCACAATCTCAATCCCTTCATCCTCCCTGACAAGTCCTGTAATCACTTGTCCCATATGGCCATTACAGCCATGCATAATCGCCTTTACCATCAGCGTTCTCCTTTTGCTTTAATACCGAAAGCGTCCATCGCCTCTTTCAGCTTTTTCTGGTGTACTTCCTCCATATCGGTAAGTGGCATCCGAAGCGAGCCCACTTCCCATCCCATCAAATTCAGTGCTGCTTTTACTGGAATCGGATTGACTTCACAGAACAACTGCTCAATCAAAGGAATCGCCTTTAGCTGAAGCTCTAGACTTCCTGCCAAGTCGCCTTCCATAAACTTCGCCACAATCTCATGCGTCTCTCTTGGCGCAATATTGGACAACACAGAGATTACTCCTTTACCACCTAGAGATAAGAGCGGTACAATCTGGTCGTCATTGCCAGAATAGATATCAATCGCATCTCCACAAAGCTGTGCAATCTTTGCCACCTGAGAGATATTTCCGCTTGCCTCTTTGACTGCAACGATATTCTCAACATTATGAACCAGATAGGCAATCGTCTCCGGGGTAATATTGACGCCTGTACGCCCCTGAATATTATATAAGATTACAGGAATCTTAACCGAATTCGCAATCTTGGTAAAATGTGCAATCAATCCTTTTTGTGTCGCTTTGTTATAGTAAGGGCTTACCAGCAAAAGTCCGTCGGCACCATACTTCTCTGCCTCCTGAGACAGATAGACTGCGGTCTCTGTACAATTAGAGCCCGTCCCTGCCACCACTGGAACCCGATTAGCCACCTTATCAATCGCATAGCGAATCGTCTCAAGGTGTTCCTCATGGCTTAACGTAGAAGCCTCTCCTGTAGTACCACAGATGATGATGCTATCTGTTCCATTCTCAATCTGATAGTCCAGAAGCTCACCAAGCTTTTCATAATTCACTTCACCTGTCTTTGTCATCGGTGTGACAATCGCAACTCCTGCACCTGTAAAAATTGACATATTTTTCCCTCCTGGTAATCTTTTGTTGGATTTTCTATTCTATATGGATTCTTTCAGAGTAGAAATCTGATAAACTCCATCTGCCCATTCCATAATCTCAGAACAAAGCTTGATACCAGTAAAGATAATCTCTGTATCTTCTGGAGCTTCCTCCAAAAGCGCACGAATATCCTCTATTCCTACGATTTGATACTCCACAAGCCCTAATATCTCATCTAGCACCAACACATCACATTCCCCTGTTGCAAGCACTTTCTTCGCAAAGCCGAGACCACTTTTCATATTCATGACCTCTTCTTCCCGATCTTCTGGACTTAAATCCTCAAAAGCCGCTTCCCTTCGCTGAAAACGAAACAACTTAATCTCCGGCTCTAGCCGCTGAATAAAACTTAACTCCTCCGGCTGTCTTCCTTTTAAAAACTGTATGATAAAGACCGACTTTTTCTTGCTGGCTTCTTTGATCGCCTGACCAAGTGCCGCTGTCGTCTTACCTTTTCCGCTTCCAAAATAGACTTGTAATTTTCCCCTGTGCATAATCTCCCCACATTTCTGAGCATGAAATAGAACTCTATGTCATTCTATCTTACACTAGCCTAGGAAGAAATGCAAGTATTTTGATTACAGCATCAGTCCAGATATTCCAGCTTGCTCACCGACACCTCATAGGCAATCCTGCGCTCGCTTTCTTCTTCATCAATCTTCTTTACATATTCTCTGCTTTGAATCCGACCCCATATCTGAGTATGGCCGCCTACCTCAAAACCAGAGGCAAAGCGGGCATTTCTTCCCCAACAGATACAAGGAATATAATCTGATTTGCCATAAGGACGGTTGACTGCCAGTAAAATATCCGCAATCTCCCGGCCAAGAGGCGTCTTGCGATAGACCGGCATCTTACAGATAAATCCATCCAAGAAAATCTGATTGGTCTTTGCATTCTCTACCTCTTCTTCCATAAACTCCAGCTCCCGTACAAATACGGACAACACCAGCCTGTTCTTCTTCTCCTCATGGCGATTATACGATCGAAACTGTCCTGACGCATGAATATATGCGCCCCTGTAATCCTCATTTACATCAATCAGCCTCTCGGAAATCATCAGGGGTATCACATCACAAGATTCGCTCAGTCTCCTTACAGACACATTCAGCATATAGAAGCCTTCCCCAAAGACTTCATGACTAAATGAAAAGTCGGAAACCACTTCTCCTACGATAGACACCTGGTTGTTTTCAATAATCTTATCTGACATAATTTTGTTCTCCCTTCTGTTTGACGAAGTGTCTCTTTTTGTATTTTGTCTATAATATATATTCGGGGTCTTTCCTAAATATTCCAAATTTTTAAAAAAATATTCGCAAACAAGGGAGATATCACTTGTTTTATTTGAAAAATATGGTACACTATTAAATTTGAAAGACCTAATTCTATGATTTTTAAGATACAGAAAATATGAGGACCTAATTCTATGAAACGAAATGATGTAAGAAATATCGCAATTATTGCACATGTAGACCATGGTAAAACAACATTAGTAGACGAGCTTTTAAAGCAAAGCGGCGTCTTTCGCGCCCACCAGGAAGTCGCTGAACGTGTGATGGACTCCAACGATATTGAGAGAGAACGCGGCATCACTATCTTGTCGAAAAATACCGCAGTTTTTTATAAAGATGTAAAAATCAATATCATCGACACCCCCGGCCATGCCGATTTTGGTGGAGAAGTAGAACGCGTTCTAAAGATGGTAGACGGCGTTATCCTAGTTGTAGATGCCTTTGAAGGCTCTATGCCTCAGACAAAATTTGTCCTTAGAAAAGCACTCGAACTAAAACTCCCTGTTATCGTCTGCATCAATAAAATCGACCGCCCCGAGGCCCGTCCAGAAGAAGTCATCGATGAAGTCTTAGAGCTTCTGATGGATTTGGACGCTTCTGATGAGCAGTTAGACTGCCCATTTGTCTTTGCCTCTGCAAAAGGTGGCTATGCAACCCTTGACCTCAAAGAAGAAGGCAAAAATATGACGCCTCTTTTCGACACCATCTTAGACTATATCCCTGCTCCAGAAGGCGACATTGATGCCCCGACGCAGATGTTAATCAGCACCATCGATTACAATGAATATGTAGGAAGAATCGGTGTGGGAAAAGTAGATAATGGATGTGTAAAAGTCAATCAGGAAGTTGTGATTGTCAATCACCATGAACCAGACAAAGTGAAAAAAGTAAAGATTAGCAAACTCTATGAATTTGACGGCCTAAATAAAGTAGATGTTGCTTCTGCAAGTGTAGGCTCTATCGTAGCTATCTCTGGAATTGCAGACCTTCATATCGGAGATACCATCTGCTCCCCTACAGACCCTGTAGCCATCCCCTTTCAGAAGATTTCCGAGCCAACGATTGCAATGCAGTTCAATGTAAACGACAGCCCGCTCGCTGGCACAGAAGGAAAATACGTCACTTCTAGGCACTTAAGAGACCGCCTGTTCCGCGAGTTAAATACAGATGTCAGTCTGCGTGTAGAGGAGACAGAAAACACAGACAGTTTTAAAGTATCCGGGCGCGGCGAGCTGCATCTATCTGTTCTGATAGAAAATATGCGCCGTGAAGGCTATGAATTCTCTGTCAGCAAAGCAGAAGTGTTATATCGTCAGGATGAAAAAGGGAAAAAGCTAGAGCCGATGGAGTTGGCCTATGTCGATGTCGACGATGAATTTTCTGGAAGTGTCATTCAAAAATTAGGAGAGAGAAAAGGCGAGCTTCTCAATATGCACACCAATTCTAGTGGCTCTACGCGTCTGGAATTCTCTATCCCTTCTAGAGGACTGATTGGCTATCGCGGCGAATTTATGACAGACACCAAAGGAACTGGTGTTCTAAATACAATCTTCAACGGCTACGAGCCATACAAAGGGGATATCCAATACCGCAAACAGGGCTCTTTGATTGCCTTTGAGTCAGGGGAATCTATCACCTATGGACTCTTTAACGCCCAGGAGCGCGGTACGCTGTTTATTGGACCAGGAGAAAAAGTCTATTCTGGTATGGTTGTGGGGCAAAATGGAAAATCAGAAGACATTGAGCTTAATGTCTGCAAGACCAAAAAACTGACAAACACCCGTTCTTCTAGCGCCGATGAAGCGCTGAAGCTGACGCCCCCTAGAATCTTAAGTTTGGAACAATGTCTGGAATTTATCGATACCGATGAACTTCTAGAAATCACACCGAAGAACCTGCGTATCCGCAAAAAAATCTTAGATCCTACGATGCGGAAAAGAGCAGCGATGCGAAAAGCATAATATAATGTAGTATATACGTCGGCTG
>Ga0137308_101473_pt1 | contig 22659 bp, 17 predicted proteins | sample Inofrocosms_June_FD_97181 | JGI IMG/M metagenome (GOLD analysis project Ga0137308, IMG submission 97181) | Mouse cecal microbial communities from Vienna, Austria - N-Acetylneuraminic and N-Acetylglucosamine D2O microcosms_June | ecosystem: Host-associated > Mammals > Digestive system > Large... | reverse complement strand
ATTATGAAGGACTATATGAAGATCTACCAGGAGTGGCTGTCCAATCCGTACTTCGACGAGGCGACCAAAGCGGAGCTGAAAGCGATCGAAGGCAATGAGAACGAGATTAAAGAGCGTTTCTATATGGATCTGGAATTCGGTACAGCCGGCCTGCGCGGCATCATCGGCGCCGGTATCAACCGCATGAATATCTATGTGGTCCGCCGCGCTACCCAGGGACTGGCCAACTACATCATCAAGCAGGGAGGCGCTGACAAGGGAGTCGCCATCGCCTATGATTCCCGCCGGATGTCACCGGAGTTTGCAGATGAGGCAGCACGTACCCTGGCCGCCAATGGGATCCGGGCTTACAAGTTCGAGTCTCTGCGTCCCACTCCGGAGCTTTCCTTTGCGGTACGGGAGCTGGGCTGTATCGCCGGGATCAATGTCACCGCCAGCCACAATCCGCCGGAGTACAACGGATACAAGGTATACTGGGAGGACGGCGCGCAGTTCACTCCGCCTCACGACAAGGGCGTGACCGAGGAGGTTCTGGCCATTGAGGATCTGTCTACCGTGAAGACCATGACCGCTTCCGATGCCAAGGCATCCGGCCTCTACCAGGTGATCGGCGCAGAGATCGACAACAAATATATCGCCAATGTCAAGGCCCAGGTGGTGAACCAGGACGCCATTGACAAGATGCAGGATCAGATCAAGATCGTCTATACTCCGCTTCATGGCACAGGCAATATACCGGTACGCCGTGTACTGAAGGAGATCGGATTCAAGCATGTATATGTGGTTCCGGAGCAGGAGCTGCCGGATGGCGAGTTCCCCACAGTCAGCTATCCGAATCCGGAGGCCGCGGAAGCATTTGCCCTGGGCCTTGCACAGGCAAAGAAGATCGACGCGGACCTGGTACTGGCTACCGATCCGGATGCAGACCGTCTGGGCGTCTATGTGAAGGACAATAAGTCCGGCGAGTATATCCCGCTGACCGGCAACATGTCCGGTTCTCTGCTGTGCGAGTATGTTTTGAGCCAGAAGGCGGCTGCCGGCAAGATCCCGGCAGACGGCGAAGTGGTGAAGTCCATTGTGACCACCAACCTGGTGGATGCTGTGGCCGCTGCCTACAACTGCAAGCTGGTGGAATGCCTGACCGGCTTTAAGTGGATCGGCCAGCAGGTGCTTAAAGAAGAGCGCACCGGAGTGGGCCACTACATGTTCGGTCTGGAGGAGAGCTACGGCTGCCTGATCGGAACCTACGCCCGCGACAAGGACGCGGTCTCCGCAAGCGTCGCACTGTGCGAGGCGGCTGCCTACTACAAGACCAAGAACATGACGCTGTGGGATGCCATGGTTGCCATGTATGAGAAATACGGCTACTACAAAGATGCGGTCAAGTCCATCGGTCTGTCCGGCATCGAAGGTCTGGCCAAGATCCAGTCCATTATGGAGAACTTCCGGAACAATACACCGGAGGGCTTCGGTGAATACAAGGTGCTGTCAGCACGGGATTACAAGCTGGATACAGTCAAGGATATGGCTACCGGCACCGTGACTCCTACGGGCCTTCCGTCCTCCAATGTGCTGTATTATGATATGAATGACAATGCATGGCTGTGCATCCGTCCTTCCGGTACCGAGCCCAAGATCAAGTTCTACTATGGTATCAAGGGAACATCCCTGGAAGACGCAGATGCCAGGTCTGCGGCTCTGGGTGAAGCGCTTATGGCTGAGGTGGATAAGCTGCTGTAAGCTGATTGAAAATGGCGGCCCAGGCCACTGCCTGCCGGGGCCGGCAGACAGCAATATTTATAATAGAGGACAGCCTTGTGGGGCTGTTAAGGAATGGCGCTTATGCAGGAGACTGCATAGGCGCTGTTTTATGGTTTTTATCCGGATGGGCATAAATCCTGAAGCATCCACATAAACTTTCTATGGAGAACGGCGCCGGTGCAGAATTGTCGACATGCTCCGTGCTGGCCTATGAACCGGAAAATAGAAAGTTAAGGTGGGTGCTTTTATGTTGGAGCTGGTGAAGCAGAATATACATATGAACCGGTGGAAGAACCGGGTGGAGACACAGATCACCCTGGATGATGATTTCATTGTGCCGGACACCATGAATGACATGGCAGAGGTGATCCTGGATGCCGGGGAGCTGCAGCTGGAGCCGGTGAAGATCCAGAATGAGAGGGCCATTGTCCGTGGAAAGCTTGATTTCCACGTGCTGTACCGGAAAGAGGAAGGGGGGCTTCAGACCTTGGGCGGTCTGATCCCCTTTGAGGAAAATGTCAATGTCCCCGGGCTGGAGGATAAGAATTACGTCAGTGTCACCTGGCAGCTTGAGGACCTGAACACAGAGATGATCAACTCCCGGAAACTGAGCGTGAAGGCAATTATTATGCTGGAGGTCAAGGCAGAGGAGCTGTTTGATACAGAAGCGGCAGAGGATGTGCGCTGCAACCCGGCAGAGGGAAAAGCGGCGCCTAATATGGAGCTGCTGAAAGATAAAGTAGATGTGGCTGCCATTGCCCTGCGCCGGAAGGACACCTACCGGCTCAAGGATGTGATCACCCTCTCCGGCAACAAACCGGCCATTGACCGGATCCTGTGGACGGAAATGCGTCTGAGCGGAGTATCCACCCGTCCCCTGGATAGCCAGATCCATCTGGAGGGAACCCTGATGATCTTCATCGCCTATGAGGGGGAAGGGGAGAGCACAACCCTCCAGTGGCTGGAGGAAAGCCTGCCCTTCTCAGGAGAGATCGAGATGCAGGGGGCAGTGGAGGAAATGATCCCCACCATATCGGTCCGCCTGGTTCACAAGGGCCTGGAGGAGAAGCCGGACTATGACGGAGAGATGCGGGAGGTAGAGGTGGACGCGGTCATGGAGCTGGATGTACGGCTGTATGAAGAGCGGGAGCTGGAATTTTTAAGCGATCTCTACGCCACCAATTACGAGCTGAAGATTGATGCCGATGAGGCAGTCTTTGACCGGATCCTTATGAAGAATACAGGGAAATGCAAGCTGGCCCAGAAGGTGCCCATCTCCGGGCACCGTCGGGTTCTGCAGGTATGCCACAGCACGGGAACCGTGAAGCTGGATGACACTTACGTGGAAGAGGATGCCCTGGTACTGGACGGAGTTCTGGAGGTACGGGTGCTGTATCTGACGGATGATGACCGGGAGCCGGTGCAGGTTCACACAGAGCTTCTGCCCTTCCATTATGAGGCTGAGGTACCAGGCATCCAGAAGGACAGCATCTGGTATCTGGAACCAGGCTTTGAGCAGCTGACCGCGGTCATGACCGGCGGCGACAATGTGGAGATCAAGGCTGTGGTATCCCTGGATCTTCTGGTTCTCCAGCCGGTGAAGCAGAATGTGATCCGGCAGGTGGAATTAGAGCCTTTGGACGAGAAACGGATGCAGCAGATGCCCGGCATCGTCGGCTACCTGGTTCAGGAAGGCGACAACCTCTGGGACATTGCAAAACGCTTCCGCACCACCGGGAACACCATTCTGGAAATGAACGGAAAGACCTCGGGGATGATTGTGCCAGGGGACAGTCTGATCCTGCTGAAAGAGATTCCGGAGGCGTGAGAGCCAAAGCCCGGATGTGTCAGGGATATTTCGGCAGCATGTCACAGTATGCCGGAAAAGTGCCAGAGACATTTTTGGGGTATGCCATAGTGTGCCAAATGTTTGAATGAAACGTTAAAAATTCCCTGTCACGTTTTTGGGCGGAACGGATATACTATAATTATAGGAAGCCAAAACGGCTTCCTATAACCAGATTGACAGTGCAGGGAATATGCATTTTCCTGGAATAATAAGCCCCGTCATGAGAGAACCCGCATTCAGCTGGTGCTTTAAATAGATCAGGGCAACCTGGGCGTCATTGGTGAACTTGCAAGCACCAATGACGCCTACATAGTGTCCAGGAGCCGGATTTCGCAACAGTTCAGATCCCCCTCGGAACATCCATCCCATGAACAGTAAAGATTGTACCTTGTAATTGTATTGGAAATAGCATATAATATTTGCAAAGAACGGCATGCCCGACAGATGGGAAACATCCTCCATCTGTCGGGCATGGCATAATTAATTATGATCAAAAGCTTCGTTTTGTACATTCCCGGGAGGCAGCAATGAAAGCAGATGAAGCACAGGAAACAGAAAAAAAGCAGAATTTCACCTACATCCTCCGCTGTGCCGATGGTACTCTGTACTGCGGCTGGACAAACTCCCTCAAGGACCGTCTTCTGGCCCACAACCAGGGGAAGGGGGCCAGGTATACCCGGAGCCGCCGGCCGGTGGAGCTGGTGTACTATGAGACCTTTGCCACGAAGCAGGAGGCCATGCAGCGTGAATGGGCCATCAAGCAGCTGACCCGGCAGGAGAAGCTGGCGTTGTGTAGAATATTTGGACAGAAGAAAGGAACCGACATGAAAAAATACGATTATGTACTGGTAGGAAGCGGATTATACGCAGGAGTATGGGCATACGAGGCCAGAAAGCACGGCAAGACCTGTCTGGTGGTGGAAAAGCGTGACCACATCGGCGGAAATGTATACTGTGAGGATATGGAGGGGATTCATGTCCACCGTTATGGCGCCCACATTTTCCACACCAGCGACCGGACTGTGTGGGACTATGTGACCCGGCTGGCCGAGTTCAACCGCTATACCAACAGTCCGGTGGCTAATTATAAGGGTGAGATGTACAACATGCCTTTTAATATGAATACCTTCAGCAAAATGTGGGGCATCAGCACTCCGGCCCAGGCCAGGGCCATCATTGAGGAGCAGAAGAAGGCGGTCACCGGGGAGCCGTCCAACTTAGAGGAGCAGGCCATCAGCCTGGTGGGCACCGATATCTACCAGAAGCTGGTGAAGGGCTACACGGAGAAACAGTGGGGCCGGGACTGTAAGGAGCTTCCGGCCTTTATTATCAAGCGTCTCCCGGTACGGTTCACCTACGACAACAATTATTTCAACGATCTGTACCAGGGGATCCCCATCGGCGGCTACAATGTGATCATTGACAAGCTGTTTGAGGGCTGTGATATCGAGACCGGGGTGGATTATCTGGAGAATAAAGAGCACTATGATTCCCTGGGGGAGAAGATCGTCTATACCGGTACTATTGACGCCTATTTCCGCTGCCAGTTTGGCAGGCTGGAGTACCGCAGCCTCCGGTTTGAGACTGAGATTCTGGATGAGGAGAACCACCAGGGCGTTGCAGTGGTGAACTACACGGACCGGGAGACTCCCTACACCCGTGTCATAGAGCACAAGCATTTTGAATTTGGCACCCAGCCCAGGACGGTTATTACCCGTGAATATCCGGCAGACTGGCAGGAAGGGATGGAGGCTTACTATCCGGTCAACGATAAGAAGAACCAGGCCCTCTACCAGAAGTACGCCCAGCTGGCAGCCAGGGAGACCCACGTGATTTTCGGAGGGCGCCTTGCCGAGTACAAATACTATGACATGGACAAGGTGATCGCCTCCGCCCTGGCACGGACAGCAGAAGAATTCTGATGCCTAAAGTTTCCTGGCCCCTATGCCTTTTTGGAGGAAGGAAGATACTTGTTTGAATGCCATAGTATGCAGAAAAGGACAAAGATTGTATGAATATCATCTACGCATCCAATGACCATTACGCCCGCCATCTGGGTGTCTCCCTGTGCTCTCTGTTTGACAGCAACCAGGATGCCCCTGGGATAGATGTCTACATTCTGGATACAGGGATCAGCAGTGACAGCCGCCGGAAGCTGGATGCTATTGCCCGCCGTTATTGCCGGACGATTCACTATGCGGCTCTTGACGGCTTAAAGGAGCGCATCCCCTTTCCGGTGGATACCGGACGCTTCGACATAAGTACCCTGGGCCGTCTCTTTATTGGGGAAATGCTCCCGCAGACAGTGGAACGGTGTATCTATCTGGACTGCGACACCGTGGTGCTTTGCAGTCTGAAGCATCTGTGGAAGACACCTTTAGGGGCCATGGTAGCAGGCGCCGTCCAGGAGCCGACCATCTACCGCCAGGTGAAGGAGATCATCGGCCTTTCCAGGGAGGATCCCTACTACAATGCCGGGATGCTTCTGATTGATCTGGCAGTCTGGCGGCAGGAACATCTGGGAAAGAGGATGATGGAGTATTACCAGTCTCAAGGCGGCAGGCTGCCGGCCAATGACCAGGATGTGATCAATCATGTTCTGAAGGGCCGGATCCGCACCCTGCCGCCCAGATACAATTTTTTCCCCAATTACCGGTATTTCTCCTATAAGGCGCTGACTGCCTACGCGCCGGTCTATAAGGAGGTGCCGCAGAAGCAGTTCACCCAGGCGAAGAAACATCCGGTGATCCTCCATTATATGGGAGACGAACGTCCCTGGATCGCCGGCAATCTGAACCATTACCGTCTGGCCTATGACAGGTATCTGGCCCGGACCGGATGGGCAAAAACTCCAAGGGAAAAAGGCAAACGGCTCTATATGCTGGCCTATCATATGCTGGATTATATAACTGTCATTTGTCCGGCCCTCAGGTGGGAGATTGGGAAAAGGATAGGGATGCGGATGCTGGGAGAACGTAAACAATAGATTTGCAGGACGCCGGCTACCGTAGAATGAGTGCAGGCTCCATGGAAGAAGGCATAAGGGCAGCGTGTTGGAGGTTGAATGAAATCTGAAAATATAGAAGTAAAAAAGGTTCGTGAGGAAATGCCTGTCACAGTTCTTATGGCAACCTATCAGGGGAAAGCCTATGTCAGGCAGCAGCTGGACTCGATTTTAAGCCAGACGGTTCCGGTCCGAATCATTATCTCTGATGATGGTTCCACTGACGGCACTCAAAGGATCCTGGAGGATTACCAGGAAATGTATCCGGAGCGGATTTCCCTGCGGCACCATAGAAAACCGCAGACAGAAGGAGCATCCGCCTTTTCCAGTCCGGCCGCCGACAATTTCTTCTGGCTCCTTTCTGTGGCATTTCAGGATGAGGCCTGTGCCTACATACTCCTCAGCGACCAGGACGATGTATGGTTCCCGGATAAAGTGGAAACTCTTCTGGGGAGGATCAGGAGGCTGGAAGCACGGCTGGGGACAGATCATCCGGTGCTGGTTCATTCGGATATGGAGGTGTCAGATTATAAGCTGGAGCAGATCAGCCCCAGCTTTTTTGCCTATGCCCGCTGCAATCCGGGGCGGGTGATGTTTCCGGAGATTCTGGTGGAGAACCCGGTTACAGGAGGCGCGCTGATGATGAACAGGGCACTTTTAAACCTGGTCTGGCCCCGGCCCAGGGCATGCTGCATGCATGACTGGTGGATCGCTCTGGCAGCATCCTGCTTCGGCACGATCAGCTGTGTCAGGCGCCCTCTCAGCCAGTACCGGCAGCATGACCAGAATCTGGTGGGAGCTGCAGCCATCGGCAGTGCCAGAGAACTGGCAGACCGTCTTCGCCGCCAGAGAAAGGTGCAGGAAAACTACTGGCGTATGCTGGCCCAGGCTGCTGCCTTTGACCAGAGGTTCCATGATAAGCTGACCAGGGAGCAGAAGAAGGTGCTGAAGGCATTTCTGACTCTTCCCCGGCAGACACCTCCGGCCAGACTGGTCAGCATTGTGAAAAATCAGTTTTATAAGACCTCCCCTGTTCAGACCCTGGCTATGTGTCTGACGATTCCCCATAGGAGAAAGGACGGACAGAAAGGAACAGCAAAATGATACCCAGGCTCAACTGCGTGATACTCAATTACAATGATGCCCCCACTGTGGAGAACCTCATTGCCCAGATCCACGACTACCAGATTCTGGAACAGATCGTGGTGGTGGACAATCATTCCTCAGATGATTCTTTAGAACGCCTGCATCCTCTGGCAGATGATAAGGTGACCGTGATCTGTGCAAAAGCAAATGGCGGCTATGGCTCTGGCAATAATCTGGGGGTCCGTTATGCGGTGAACCACAATCAGGCTACCCATGTGCTCATCGCCAATCCTGATATCTCCGTGTCCGAAGCCTGTCTTGTAAAGCTTTTGCAGGCATTTGAGAAGCGTCCCCAGGCAGCCGTGGTCACCGCCAGAATGGAAGACAGGCAATACGGCACCCTGCGCAACGGCTGGCCTCTGCGGAGCTTTACAAAAGAGCTTCTGTCCATGGGGCCCGTAAGCCGGCGTCTGCTGGGGAGTTTTTTTGATTATCCTGATTCACGGTTCCAGACGGGACGGGCCATGTATGTGGATGTGGTTCACGGCTCCATGCTGATGGTGGACGCCGCCCGGTTCCTGGAGGCGGGTGGCTATGACGAGGAGATCTTCTTGTACCAGGAGGAGGCGGTTCTCGGCCATCGGATGAAGGCCAGGGGATACCGCAGCATCCTGCGCCTGGACTGCAGCTATGGGCATGAGCATTCCGCCTCCATCAGTAAGACATTCACCAGCCAGATGCGCCGTCAGCGGCTGCGGGAGGAGAGTGAGCTTTATTATATGAAGCATTATCTTCATATTAACCCGCTCCAGGAGGTATTCGCCAGACTCTGGTTCTGGGGGATTCGTGTGGAGGTTTGGGTGGCGGCAAGGTTTGGGGTATGCACTGGAGGGAAGGAAGACTGAATTATTTGTTTTGGATAAAGACAGGTATGCCAGATTTATCTTCAGCAATGCTTTAAAGGAAGATATATGCAATATATTCGGAAAATGGTTTCGCATCCACAATATATCTGATGATCTGTTTGAGATCATCAGATATATTGTGTTCATGGGTCATTTTCCGGCAGTCCCTTTTGTATTAGGACGTTTGCTTATCTAAGCACCATAGACACAACCAGATTATACACCGCGCACGCAATCACGCTGACCGGAACCGCCACAAACAGCAGCCGGTTAAAGAGCATATTCCGGTCTTCTTCATTTCCGCAGGAGCCAAGGATCAGGCTTCCGCCGGAGGAGAAGGGGCTGATGGCGCTGGACTGGGCGCCCAGGACCGTGCAGGCGAAGAGGGCAGCCGGGTTTAAGCCGGTGGATGCGGCCAGGGCCGGGATCAGCGGGAACAGAGCAGGAGCTACCACACCGGTGGTGGAGCTGAAGAAGCTCATGAATGCAGCCACGAAGCTGAAGGCGATGGGCACCAGGGCAGTAGGTACGTTGGAGCCGATCCATGCGGACAGAGCCTCAATGGTACCTGCTTCAACCGCTACGGCGATCAGCATACCGGCACCTGCGATCATGATGATGGTATTCCAGGGAACCCGTGCGATGACTTCCTTCTGGGGCGCCAGGTCAAAGAGCAGGGCAGCCACAGTGAAGCACATAGCCACCAGGCCTACATCGATCTTGCCGGCGATACTGCCGATCAGGCCGTTGGAAGGCATGAGAAGCTTCAGCACCGGGAATACCAGAACTACAGCCATCATCAAAAGCATGAGATAAAGGGTGATCTTCTGTTTCTGGTCAAATGCTTCCGGCTTCTTGAACTCCACGCCCTGTCCGATATTCCGGTTTCCCCTGAAGCCGAAGCGGAAGAAGGCGATGAGGATCAGGGAGAACAGGATGGCAAAGCCGAACATCATCAGCGTGGAGCTGAAGGAATCCAGGGGCGGCAGGCCAGGGGTGGATTCGTAGGCCGTATCCATCAGGCCCCGGAATACCACGCCCAGGGCAGCCGTGGGGAAGTTTCCCCCTGCCAGGGCGCCGCAGTTGATGGCCACGGCACCTGTCAGCTTGTCCATGTTGGCTTCCTCACAGATCAGGATGGTGATGGGAGCCAGGAAGGCCAGGACGGTAAAGTAAGCCGCGCCCATAACCGAGAGAGCGACTGCCACAAAGAACAGCGCAAAGGGCAGCAGTCCCGGGAAGCTGCGGCACGCGTAGAGCAGGGCGCTGGATAGCTTCTCCAGGGTTCCGTTGACAGCGGCAAAATTGTAAAATACCGATACTGCCAGGATGACGAACATGGTATTGGTGGGCCAGAAACCGATGAGGCTTTTGGGTTTCAGACCCATGGCAAAGCAGCCGATCAGGTAGGCAAACAGGATACAGAAGAATCCTGTGTTGATCTTTGTCTTATATCCAAGAAATACCGCGATTGCGATAGAAGCAATAATAATGGCACTCATCATAGTGGACTCCTCCTTATTCGATGCCCAGCAGTCCTGCCGGAATGGTATGTGTCATATGGCGGATCTGTTCCTCCGGGACCCCATGATCAGCAAGATACTGCATGTACTGTTCCAGGGCGACCTCCCAGAAGGGATTCTCCGTCTGGCCGCCATCGGTGTCTACCATGACATTCTTGTAACCTACGGTCCTGATGATCTCCAGGTTGTCCGGCAGGTTGCTCTTGTATTTTCCGCCGCCCATATTCTGGGCAAAACAGCGCTCCAGGATCACATCATAGTCCCGGACCAGACGAACCTGGTCCTCCACGTTCATGCCCACAATCCACCATTCCGGATGGGTGACCACGACCTTTTTGATCCCCATATCCCTGGCAGCTTCCACCACGACAAATGCTTCCTCCGGGGAGATATGTCCGGTACCCAGGACCGCGTCGTGATCCTTGATCAGCTGGAAGACACTTTTAAGCTCCGGCACGATCTTTCCGTCTTGTACCACCTCCACGCAGGTGCTGGTATCCTGGTTCATCTTGCTCATATGCCCACGGGCCGACTGGGTGGGAAGCCATACTACTTTCGCTCCCAGCTTCAGGGCTGTATCCACAGCCTTGGGGTTGATCCCGCCCACTACCCGGTTCATGGTGATACTGCCGAACATGGTGAAATCATTGGTATCCCCATGGACGATTTTGTTGTGGCGGTTGCACAGATAGGCCCGGTCCATGGTGGTTCCCTGGTGAGTCTTGATGACGATGGCACGCGCCCCCACACGGATGCCTGCCTCCATCAGCTCGAAGTCGTCATAAGCCCTCAGTCTTAAATCCGGGTTTGAGTGTACATGCATGTCGATGACACCCTTTAATGAAACCTTTGCCATTCTCATTTCCTCCTCCTGCATCTTCAAATACGCTCTTGTTTTTGTTGTAGGCCCATTATATAATGAATTCAGTGTTCGGAAAACGGAAAATATTCTATATAGTATATCGGAATTTCCGATAGTAATACAATGCGTGGCTCATGAAAGTTTGCCGGAATTGTGTGACAGATTTATGGATTTTCAGGAAGGAGAAGATATGCAGCTAAAAGAACTTCAATACATTGTGACCCTGGCAGATGAGGGAAGCGTTTCCAGGGCGGCAGATAAGCTTTATATGGCCCAGTCCAGTCTCAGCGAATTTTTGAGACAGTATGAGGCCGAGCTGGGAGTGAATCTGTTTGTGCGCACCTCCCGCGGGATCCGTCCCACGGCAGCGGGGAATCTGTTTGTGGATAATGCCCGTACCATCCTGATGCATTACCGGCTGGTCCAGGCGCAGCTGGATGATATGGCAGATTTAAAGAGCGGCAGCGTGATCTTTGGAATCAGCTCTTTCAGGGGCAGGCATATGGTACCCAGACTTCTCAAAGCCTTTCATGAGAAATACCCCCGGATCCAGGTGAAGATCGTGGAGGGCAACAGCATGGCCCTGGAAGAAATGCTGGTAGAGGGAAGCCTTGATCTGGCCATCGTGGCCCTTCCCCTGACCCGCCTGACCCAGGAGACGGAATTTCTCAAAAAGGACGAGATCCTGCTGGTCACCCATAAGGACCATCCGGTTATGGAATATGCCCATCCAAAGAAGGATGGGGCAGGATTCTGGGTAGATGTAAGGGATACGGCAGATTTTGAGTACATACTCAGCGACTATGATACGATTCTTGGGAAGATAGGGAGGGAGCAGTTCAAAAAGGCGCGGATCAATCCGCCGGCCTACAATACCACCATTACTGCCGACCTGGCCGCCTCCATGGGAAGAACCGGCGTTGGTCTGGCATTCACCTATCGCTCATGCGCCCAGCCCCATGAGGATACGGTCTATCTGTCCCTGGGGGAGGATGGTATCTGGCTGGAGCTGGCCCTGGCCCGTCCCTACGCCACCTATCAGTCCCGGGCAGCCAGGGCCCTGGCGGAGATGGCGAAGGAGGTTCTGTGAAATCTGTTACCGGAATACGGCTTCAGAACAGATAACGGATGACCGGAAGCTTCCGCCCGGTCCACACAATCATACAGGATATGGCCACCATAAACAGACTTTCCAGCAGATTGACTACCCAGCCGTTATAAGCAGCTATCCGGATAAAAAGCCGGGGCGTCAGCACAAAGATAAGGGGCATATGCAAATAGAAAATCCCCAGGGTTGATGTTCCGACAATTTTAGAAAAACCCTTCAAAAGCCTGGAGGAATGAAAGGGAATATGGGCAGCAGACAAAAACATGCCGCTTGCTGCCAGGACAGTGGAAATCCAGTAGTAGCCGCTGACAAGATGAGTGCTCTGCCAGCGGAAGGTACCTGACTGGAGATACTTGATCAATACCAGCCCCAATATACCTGCGGCTGTCATGAAGACGCCTGTTTTAGGAGAAATGGTCTTCTCATTCTTCTTTTTCTGGAGAAACGCTCCCAGCATATAGTAAAACATATAATTGGAGTACCGGAAGCTGAAGGGATTGATTTCTCCAAAAACAGACAGATCCCAGGCCCCTTTTCCAAGAAGGCGGGCAAGGGAGGTACTTATCAGATTCGCGTCTGTCAGCAGCTGGTTAAAGAAAAAGCATGTTGCCATAAGGTAGATTGTCAGTTTCCTGTCCTGCTCCATACAAATACGGAGAATGGGAGCTGCCAGAAGGACGGTCAGCATTGCCACAATAAACCACAGATGCCCGGTTGCGATTCCATTGATATCTCCAAACAACAGCAGATAGGTCAGAAGCTCCCGCTTAGAGACCGGCACAGGAACTCCGCCCAAATGATAGATGACCAGGTAGACAGTCTTCCACCCTGTCAGGGCCAGATAGAAACGCAGGATATGCTGTATATGATGCTTCCAGCTAAACGGGCGGGTGAAAAAAAGTGCCCCGGACACCAGAAAAAAGGCCGGAACCGCTACATTGCCCCACATCATAAAAATGTTATCCAGAATACTGTCGGGATTTAACTGGAGATTGTGAAAAAAAACCACTAAAATAATAGAAACCCCTTTAAGAAAATCCAGGGACAGATCACGCGGGGGTTTTAAAATATTTCCGGTTGGATCCTTAGAAACTGATGCTTCCATAATATTCCTTCCTGCATATAAAAGGGGCTGATAGTGACAGACCAGTCAGCCCGCCTTCCTGCCCCCAAAAGCATCGGGGGCAGGAGTGGACATTCCGGACACGTTCCGGGAAAGCTGTCTATGGGTTAAACTTGGCGATAATCCGCGCCGTCTCGGCCGCGATCCCTTCCTCTGTCACATTGGGATCTGTAGGATCCCAGGTCTGTTCGAAAGGAATTTCCGCCGCGATGGTGGGACGTTCAAAGGGACCCGGAGTGGGATTATTGTATATGGTGACCGAGGTTCCGACAGGGCAGTGGTCATACACCCATTTGGCATCACTGGTAACCAGCCGGATACAGCCGGCGGACCGGGCGATCCCCATGTTGTTGTAGGTGCTGGCCCATACGGAGTATGGATTGGGCGCGTCATAAATGATGGAATGCATCAGGATCGGAAGACCTGCTCCCAGCCGTGTGGCATACTGGGTGTATACATCGTTGATCATCAGGCGCCAGCGGTATTTCTCCGGGGTCTTGAAGGTGCCCACGGGGGTATCGTCCCCCACGGAGGTCAAAAAGGACTTTACAGGAATGATGAACCCATTGTCGCCATCCTTGGCATAGATGGTCATGCAGTTCATTTCCTTGTTGATCCGGATGGAGAAGGGGCCGTCGGGGCCGATGACTGGCTCCACGTCACTGAGCAGCCGTCCGTCCTCCTGGAAATAATATTTGTATCCGTCAATATAATGCCATCCGGTCACCGGGACAGAATCCACGAAATAATAGCGGTCGTTGCCGTCAGCTCCGGACCAGCCCCACCCGGTGAAGCTGGAGCCGTCTCCATTTATGTAGCGCAGGGCGCCGTCGACCACCTGGACCCCATCGGGATGGGTGGATACCAGGATACGCTCCCGGTCTATGGTGGCTTCATCCACCGTACCCTTCACAAAGAAGGCAAGGCGGAAGCCGATCAGGTAATTACCTGTATTCATGGTTCCGGCGGTCTCGCCGTTCTTTGCCCAGCCGGTGCGGGAGCCGTCATCCAGAATGGTCTGGTAATAGAGATCGTACTTGTCCGCAACCGGACCGGCGAACCGGTACTGGATGGCCTCAACCGGGATCAGGCCGCCCGGCATGGCAGACTGCTGTCCGTTCATGGCCCAGGCAGACCAGCCGGTGGTGGAGTTGTAGGTGCGGTAGAGTACATTGCCATGGATGTTCTCAATAAAGGTACATACGGAGCTGAAGGACTGCCCGTCCCCATAGATCTCCTGGTCATTGACAAAGCCTCCCGACCAGTCCGGAATACTGTTCATCAGGATCGCGGTCTGAAGGCGGGGCTCACGGTCAGGGGCAACCAGCGGATTGTTCAGTGTGCTGGCTTCCGCCTCGGCGGCGGCCCGCTCTGCTTCCAGCTGGGCAGCCTGCTCCGGGCTCAGCTCTCCGCTGCCTGCATCCGGGGCCCCGGTACCCTCATTGCCTTCGGGAGTGGCAGTACCCTGGGAAGAGTCGCCGCCCTCGGGGATTACAGTGCCCGGGGCCGTATTGTCCGTGGGCGGACTGCCTTCGGGGGCTTGTCCGCCTCCGGGGACTGTGATAATGCCGGATGTGCCCGGTGAGTTTGCAGAACCGGCGGCTCCAGGGCCGCCCTCATCCTCGGTCTGGCGGGTCTGGCCTGCCGTGACCACACCGCTGGAGCCTCCGGCAGAGCCTTGTCCGCCGCCCTCTGCGGGAGTCTGTCCGCTGCTGCCGGGACTCTCGAAGGCGACGGCCGGCGCTCCGGAATCTTCTGGAGCAGCAAATGCAACAGTTGTGCTATTGAGAAGCATCATGCCAGCCAGAACAGCGGCAAAACCTGCCTTTGTTGGTTTGAACATAAGATAATCCTCCTTGATAACTTGGTAACAGTCCAGACGGGCGGTAAATCGGGCAAGGAGATGGTCCGTCTGGGGTGTTACCTTTAATCTGTAACAGTTCAGATACCCCTTGAACTGTTACGGCATACGGCCATTTGGAATCGCTTCGCGGTCCCAGGCGCCAGTGACGCCTGTTAGGGACCGACCGAAATGGAATGTAGAGGGCCGTATGCCCGCAACCACTACGTATTCTTACGGTCAGCGCGGTGAACGCGCAGACCTATCTGAACTGTTACTTTAATCTAACACAAATCATTAAAAAATTCCAGATTTGATTTACAATTTATAGGCAATATTGTAAAATAAAAGGTATTGGCAAGAAAAATGTAAATCATTTGTCAGAAATGGAATACAGCTTTGCTATTATAATCAATATATGGAAAGATATGCCACCTGCGGCAAAGACAGAATGGAGACAGAGATGAAGGGAAAAGCAACCGTCCAGGGGGGATCTGGGCTGTCACGGGGAAAACAGCCGGAGATCATGGTCAGCATCTGCTGCATCACCTACAACCAGGAACCCTATATCCGGGATGCCCTGGAAGGATTTTTAAAGCAGAAGACAGATTTTGCATATGAGATCCTGATTCATGACGACGCGTCCGGGGACGGGACCGGGGAGATTATCCGGGAATACGCAAAGCAGTATCCGGACCGGATCTTTCCGGTGATTCAGACAGAGAACCAGTATTCCCAGGGCATTACCAATATCAGCGGAACTTTCAATTTTCCCCGGGCCAGGGGGCGGTATATCGCCATGTGCGAGGGGGACGATTACTGGACGGACGCCAGGAAGCTTCAGCGGCAGGTGGACTTTATGGAAGCCCATCCTGACTGCTCCCTCTGCTTTCACAGTGCCCGGATTGATGTGCAGGAGAGGGCATTGACAGAGCGGCGGATGCGGCCATACCGGGGCAGCAGGCGGGTATCGCCGGAGGAGATCATTGACAAGACCTCCGGATATCCCACGGCCTCCCTGCTGTTTCGCAGGGCGATGGTGGAGCATCTGCCGGATTTTTATGTGCAGGCGCCCATTGCAGATATTCCGCTCCAGCTTATGGCGGCGGCCCGGGGATGGGGGTATTATATGGACAGGCCCATGTGTGTGTACCGTCTGGGCGGAGCCTCCTCCTGGACCACCCTGATGAAGCAGGGGGACTATGAGAGGAAGCAGCAGGAGTATGCCCGGGCCATGAGAAAGATGTACCGGGGGTTTGACGAAGAAACCGGCGGAAGGTTCCACAGAACCGTAAACCGTGGGATTGCGCGTCTTGTCTACTTGACGAAAGTCAACACCAGGCAGTACAATGTGGTATTGAATAAGAAATACCGCAGATTTTACAGGGAACTGAATCCGCGGACACGGTTCTTCATCCGGCTGGAGACTCTGGCGCCATGGTTGTACAGGTGGCTGTGGAAGGTATTTCATAAGCAGGTTTAGAGTGTGTCCCCGGATTGATCTTAGTCAGATGTGAAGATGCCAGGACCGGATTTCAGGACGCGCTCTGGTAAGGAGAAAGCTTTGGCAGAATCAGATATGAACCAGAGGGTGGCAAAGGGGCTCTTCTGGAAGCTTTTGGAGAATGGCGGCGCCCAGGGGGTGCAGTTTGTGATCGCCATCATCCTGGCCCGGCTTCTGTCACCCGCAGAGTATGGCGTGGTGGGACTGATCATGATCTTTATCACCATTGCCAATGTGTTTGTCCAGAGCGGCTTCAGCACGGCCCTGGTACAGAAACGTCAGGCGGACCCGGTGGATTTCTCCTCGGTCTGTTACTTTGAGCTGGCGGCTGCGCTGGTGCTCTACGGACTCTTATATATGGCAGCGCCCCGGATCGCATCCTTTTATCATATTCCGGTGCTGAGAGAGATTGTCCGGGTTCTGGCAGTGGTGCTGTTTCCGGGGGTAGTGATCTCCGTGCAGACGGCTTATGTGTCCCGGAAAATGGAATTTAAAGGGCTGTTTCTTTCCACTCTGGCAGCTTCGGTGGTATCGGGCCTCTTGAGCATCCTTCTGGCATGGAAGGGCTGGGGGGTATGGGCCATGGTGGGCCAGCAGGTCAGCTACTATTTCAGCCTGATGCTGGTGCTGTTCTTGACCGTATCCTGGAAGCCGCAGCTTACTTTTTGCGGGGACCGGGTACGTGATATGTTTTCCTTTGGGTGGAAGCTGTTGTGCGCCTCCCTGCTGGATACTGTGTTCAGCAATTTATACGGGCTGCTCATCGGGAAGCTGTATAATGAGGAGCTTTTGGGCAGCTACAACCGTGGGGAGCAGTTTCCCAGGCTGATTGCCAGCAACTTAAGCGCCGCCATCCAGGCTGTGTTGCTGCCGGCGTTTTCCGCCAGCCAGGATGACCGGGAGGCGGTCTGCGGAATGGTCAGCAGGGCGATCCGGCTCAGCTCCTTTGCGGTGATCCCCATGCTTCTGGGATTGTTTGCCGTGGCGGACACTCTGGTGCTGGCTTTGCTGGGAGAGAAGTGGCTGGTATGTGTGCCGTTTCTCAGGATCATGTGTATATCCTATTGCTTCTGGCCCATCCACATTGCCAATCTCCAGGCCATCAACGCGGTGGGGCGCAGTGATATCTTCCTGAAGCTGGAGATTATCAAGAAAGCATTAAGCCTGCTGGCTCTGGCAGTGGGGATGCAGTTTGATGTTGTGGTTATGGTGAGCCTGAAGGCGGTGCAGGATTTTCTGTGTACGTTCGTCAATGGGGCGCCCAACAAAAGGCTGCTGGGCTACAGTATCCGCAGACAGTGGCAGGATGTGATGCCTGCGGCGGCACTTTCGGCAGTCATGTGTGCTGTGGTCATTGGGGCAGGATACCAGCTTGCATGGCTTCCGGCGTGGCCGAAGCTGCTTTTGCAGATCCTTTGCGGCATCGTGGTGTATGTGGCGCTGGCATGGGCTTTCCGGCTGGAAAGCTTCTGCTTCTTATGGGGACTGGTAAAAAACCGTGCCAGGAAAGGAGACAGTCAATGAAAAAGACGGTTCTGGTGACAGCCATCGGTTCTTTTGCTGCCCAGCCGGTGATTGCCGGCTGCCGCAGGCTGGGATTCCGGGTTGTGGGCTGTGATATCTACCCGGCAGCCTGGATTGTGAATTCCATGGAGGTGGATGTCTTTTACCAGGCGCCCTATGCTTCGGACCGGGCGGCCTGGAAGGAGTTTCTGGTTCAGGTCTGCCGCCGGGAGCAGGTGGAGCTTGTGATGCCGCTGACTGACGTGGAGGTGGATGTGCTGGCAGACTGGCAGTCAGCCTCCAGGGAGCTGGGGGCCACGGTCTGTATGTCAGAACCGGATACGATTCTTCTGTGCAGGAACAAGGAGAGGATTGAGCGGTTTCTTGCCGGCCGGAGTATCTGTCCGGTGATCCCGGGGCGGCGTCTGTCGGAGTTTTTGGAGAAAGATTCTGCACCCGGTCTTCTGGCTGGGCCGTCAGATAGGAATGTACCAGCTGGGGATAATCCGGCTTTGATGCATTTCCCCCTGGTGGTCAAGCCGGTGGATGGGCGGAGCAGCCAGGGGCTGCGGATTATAGAGACGCCCCGGGAGCTTTCCTGGGCGGCAGAGCTTCTGAAAGACCAGGCGGACCGGTATCTGGTTCAGGAGAAGCTGCCGGGGGATGTGATCACCGTGGATGTGGTGCGCCAGCCAGACACCGGGGCCTGCGTATGCCTGCCCAGGCGGGAGATCCTGAGGACCCCCAACGGGGCGGGCGTCTCGGTGCAGGTGTTTCGGGATCCCGGACTGGAGGCCCGGTGTCAGGCTGTGGCGGCGGCTGTGGACATCCGGGGGTGCGTGAATTTTGAATTTATCCAGCATGCCGCCACCGGGGAGTGGCATTTTCTGGAATGCAATCCCAGATTTTCCGGCGGAGTGGCATTTTCCGTTATGGCAGGCTATGACATGGTGAAGAATCATGTGAACTGCTTCACAGGGCAGGAGCTGGAGGCGCCGGGGAAGATCGGCAGCCAGTATATTGCAAGACGTTATACAGAATACCGGATGGAAGGGGCCGGAAGCATGGGATTTTGCATGAAGGAGGATGAGAATGACGAAAATACATGAAAAGCCGGTAATGGTGACCCGGTCCTCCATGCCTCCTCTGGAAGAATATGTGGAGATGCTCAGATCCATCTGGGAAAGCGCCTGGCTTACCAATATGGGAGAGTACCATGAGACTTTTAAAAGCCGTCTGGAGGAATACCTGGGTACTCCTAAGCTGGAGCTGTTCGTCAACGGCCACATGGGGCTGGAGCTGGTGCTGCAGGCATTTGAACTGGAGGGGGAGGTGATCACTACCCCGTTCACCTTTGCGTCCACCACCCACGCCATTGTGCGCAACGGCCTGACACCGGTTTTCTGTGATATCAATGAGACGGATTACACCCTGGACGCAGACAGGCTGGAGGCCCTGGTGACGGAGAGAACCTGCGCCATTGTCCCGGTTCATGTTTATGGTAATCTCTGCGATGTGGAACGGATCCAGGCAGTGGCTGACCGGCATCACCTGCGGGTGATCTATGATGCGGCCCATGCTTTTGGCGAGGAAAAGGACGGGACCGGTGTGGGGCTGTATGGGGATGCATCCATGTTCAGCTTTCATGCTACCAAGGTATTCCACAGTATCGAAGGCGGGGCAGTGGCGTTCCGGGAGGACTGGCTGGCGGACAGGCTTTACCAGCTGAAGAATTTCGGCATTACGGGATACGAAAGCGTGGAATATGTGGGAGCCAATGGCAAGATGAATGAATTTCAGGCAGCCATGGGCCTGTGCAACCTCCGCCATATTGACAGTGAGATCAGCAGACGCCGGAGACTGGCCATGCACTACAGAAAGCGTCTTGGGGGAATACCTGGTATCCGGCTCTGTCCGGAGCAGCCTGGGGTCCGGTATAATTACGCATATATGCCGGTGGTGTTTGACGGCTATGGGGCGGACAGGGATCAGATATTTGAGAAGCTTAAAGAACACAATATCTTTGCCCGGAAGTATTTCTATCCCTGCGTCAACAGCTATGCCTGCTACAGGGGGAAATTCCGGGCGGAGGACACGCCGGTAGCAGCCCGGGTGGCGGCCAATGTGCTGACGCTGCCATTATATGCGGAGCTGGAGCCCGATGTGGTGGATGAGGTATGCGATGTAATCCTGGGATTCGGGTAATGAAAGTGTTATGCAAAAGGAGAGAGGTTCAACATGGACAAGGTGCTGGTGATCATTCCGGCCTACAATGAGGAGACGAATATCGCCGCAGTGGTAGGAGAGCTGGGGGAGAAATTTCCCCGGTTGGACTACCTGGTAGTGAATGACGGCTCCCGTGACCGTACAGCCCAGATCTGCCGGGAGAATGATTACAATCTTCTGGACCTGCCGGTGAATCTGGGGCTGGCGGGATGTTTTCAGGCGGGAATGAAATATGCCTACCGGAAAGGGTATACTTATGCCATCCAGTTTGACGGGGACGGCCAGCACAGACCGGAATATATTGAGGCTATGCGTCAGAAGATGGACGAAGGGTATGATATCGTCATTGGGAGCCGGTTCATAGGGAAGAAAAAGGACTGGTCCCCGCGGATGGTTGGGAGCCGCCTCATCGCTGCGGCGATCCGCCTGACTACGGGAGTCCGGATTACAGACCCTACCTCTGGTATGCGGATGTTCAACCGGGATATGATCCGGGAGTTTGCCCTGAATATCAACTACGGTCCGGAGCCGGACACAGTTTCCTACCTGCTAAAGCAGGGGGCCAGAGTCGCGGAGGTTCCGGTGCACATCACAGACCGGACCAGCGGAGAAAGCTACCTGAAACCCCTGGTAGCATGCAGCTATATGACCAGGATATTGATTTCGATACTTTTGATACAAAACTTCCGCCACGTCTGAACAGAACCCAGCCACGTGCAGCGGAGCGTATGAAAAAGGAGCGCAATATATGGAACGCTGGGCAGCTCTCCTGATCCGGACGGGTCCGGACAGGGAAAAAAAGAATATGGTCTGGAACATGGCAGGAAGCTTCTGCTACGCCTTTGCCAGTATGGTGCTGTCCTTTCTGGTGATGCGGCTGGCCGGCGAGGAGCAGGGAGGCGTCTTTTCCTTTGGATTCAGTACTGTAGGGCAGCAGATGTTTCTGCTGGCTTATTTTGGAATCCGTCCCTTTCAGATCACTGACGGGAAACGGGAGTACCGGTTCGGCGATTATCTGTATCACCGGCGTCTGACCTGCGGAGCGGCTCTGGTTCTTGGTGCAGTATGGGTGTTTTTAAGCGGCTACCGGACAGAAAAGGCAGCGGTGATCATGCTTCTGGTGGTCTATAAGGTAATCGACGGCTTTGCCGATGTATATGAATCAGAGTTCCAGAGGATGGGACGTCTCTACCTTACCGGCAAATCCAATACCTTCCGTACCATGCTTTCCGTGGGAGTCTTCCTGGTCTTTCTGGTGGTGGGAAAGAACCTGACGGCGGCCTGCGCGGCAGCGGCGGCTGCGCAGCTTGCAGGAGTCTGTCTGTTTGACCTGGTGGTGCTCAGGCAGCTGGATGGTGTGGATTACAGCCGGGGCCAGGATACGGCCAGGGCGCTGACAGCGGCCACTTTGCTCCTATTTCTGTCAGTGTTTCTGGACTTTTATATATTTTCAGCATCCAAGTATGCCATTGATGCCCATATGAATGATGCGGCCTCGGGCTATTTCAATGTGATCTTTATGCCGACATCTGTCATCAACCTGGCGGCAGGATTCGTCATCCGGCCCTTCCTTACAAGTCTCACGGATTTCTGGGACAGGAAGGAGTTTGGCCGGTTTGCCGGGAAGCTAAGGGAGCTTTCCCTGGTGATCGGGGGGCTGACGGTGCTGGCTGTGGCCGGTGCCGCCGTACTGGGACGCCCGGTGCTGGGGATTCTGGAATGGGTGCTTGGTCCGGTGTATGCCGGGAAGCTGACTTTGTATCATGGTGCCTTTGTCTGGATCGTTCTGGGAGGCGGATGCTATGCGCTCCTGAATCTTTACTACTATGCCCTGGTCATCATGCGCAGGCAGAGGACCATCTTCGGGATTTATCTGGTGCTGGCCGGTGCCGCGGCAGTGCTGGCGCCCTTTATGGTGGAGCGCCATGGTATCCGGGGGGCGGCTGGGGCGTACCTGATCCTGATGGCCGGTATGGCGGCAGGCTTTGTGGGTCTGGCCTGGTACCGGTACTGGAGAGAGGAGATACAATATGACTGTTGATGTTCTGATACCAGTGTACAAGCCGGACCAGCGGTTTGCCAGATTACTGGAAATGCTGGAAAAGCAGACCATAAAGCCGGACCGGATCATAGTAATGAACACGGAACGGCGCTACTGGAAGGAAGAATACCAGAAGTATCCGAATCTGGAGGTTCATCACCTTGCCAAAGAGGAATTTGACCATGGGGCCACCAGAAACCAGGCCACCTTCTTTTCCGGCGCGGATGTGATGCTTTTTATGACTGATGACGCGGTTCCTAAGGACATTCATCTGGTGGAACGGCTTGTGGAGGCGCTGTCTGGTACCGGACCCCAGGGGGAGAC
>Ga0137308_101472_pt1 | contig 22689 bp, 14 predicted proteins | sample Inofrocosms_June_FD_97181 | JGI IMG/M metagenome (GOLD analysis project Ga0137308, IMG submission 97181) | Mouse cecal microbial communities from Vienna, Austria - N-Acetylneuraminic and N-Acetylglucosamine D2O microcosms_June | ecosystem: Host-associated > Mammals > Digestive system > Large... | reverse complement strand
ATCAGTTACCTTACATAATAAAGCACCTTTTTTCTTTAAAGATTTATAGTCACTTTTTAAAATTATATATTGTTCGCATTTTTCGCAATAAACTGCTGGTATAGATATATTTAAAATATCTCCGTTATTTTTAGCCACTCTTATTATTGCAGTAATATTTACAATCTCGTGGTTTTCATATATACATTTACGGTTATTAGATAATACAACTGCTCTAACATGCAATTGGTGTTTAATTTGTTGTACGTCTTCTCTTTTAGTATGAGGTGAATCTGAATATGTATTATTAGTAGTTGTTTTGTTGTTTTTATTTCCTGTATTATCATTATTTATATTGATAGTTTTAGGATTATTATTCTTAAAAAGTTTGTAAACAGATAAAAATACTAAATCTTTATCTAAAGAAATAGTTATGTTTATAGTACCAAGATCGTTTTTGATGGTTCTTTTTATTTTGATTTTCTTTTTTATCTGATTATATGGGATTTTATTGTTTACTATTTCATGAACATTGTCTAAGAAAATATATAAACAACCAGATTTAACAGATATATTTTTATCAAATCCATCAAATAAAAATTCAATATACGATTCAATGTTTTTTATTGATATTTGGATTGTTACAACCCTGTCTTTTTTGGTACATTGAAAAGTCCAAATATCTCCTTTAAGAACTTTACGAAATTTGTCGTAGTCGATTGGTATTTTAATTTTTAAAACTAATTTACCATGCATTTTTAAAAAATCAACATAACAATTATTATTTCGTTTAAAATCATTATCAACATAAAATGAATTATAATAGGTTCTTTTATTACAATTTACATTGCATTGTTTGTAAAAGAATCTACTTTTATCATAAAAGCAGAGTCCGTTTCTGTTATATATACAACGTTTCATCTTTTTTGACATATGGCACCTAAAATAAAGTCTTGTTTGTTTAACTTAAACTTATACTTTTTGTTTATTTATCTGATAATACTAAGTATATTCCTCAGTACAAAATATGTAAAGTAAAATAAAGATACAAATTTAGAGATATACGAAGAATTGTCTAATTATATTATTTTTAAATAGAATTATACAATATTTATTATTCAACATTATATGATTATTATTTTTATTTTTTATTTACATATTTTTATTTTTTTAGTATTATACATATTTTAATATTAAATTGCTATAAACTATTGTTTTTTTCAAAATATATGGTAGGATTAAAGAGGCATGAATAATAATTGTTCCTTGATTCTACCGAAATTATAGAAAAGAGGTTGAACATGGAATATATTATGGAAAATTTAGGAGTATACAAAAGGGGGAAAAATATTATGAGCCAGACCAAAGAGAAAAAATTAACTAAGAAACTATACAAAATATACCTATCTGTGTTAAGCATTCTAATACTTCCAGCTTTAGGATACATGATTGTAGAAATTGTTTCTTTAAACAGAGAAATATCTGCTATTGAATATATAAATGAAGATATTAAAGAAATTAATGATGGATTGAATGGTGATAATGGATTATATGCACGTTTCGCTGTCATCGAATCTAAACTAGGAATAGATGTTTCAACAATTAATATTTCTGATAATGAATTTTATGCATATGTTGAAGGTTTTACTAATGAATACAGATCTGCGAACCCCCAAAAACAACAATTAAATTCAAAAACAATTATAGGTATCGACTCAAATAATAATGTGTGTCTAGCGGAAGATTATATTAACAAAACCGTTTTACTTACATATAAAGATAAAAATAATGAACAAAATAACGTTGATGTATATTTTTTGGGACAGTACAATGAAAACTATCACTGGGACGGTTTTTGTGTTACAAATGTATATTATTCAGACGGTGAACTTAATGGAAAATTATATGAAATCTGTGAATCTGATTTTGATGATGGAGAACGGCTGAATTTCAAATCTATACATTATAATTTAAAGGAAAATGATTGGTTGTATTCTGACAGGGAAATAAAAGATGATGTAAATATTGGTATAAATGAACATTTCTTATTTGACTATGATAAAATAAAAGACTTTACAAGTTCTAATGTACAATTGGCTGATATAATGTATGTTGATGATTTTATGCAAAATATTGATGCAACTTTAATAAAATATTACTCAGGAGATACCTCTGATGGATATTTTAATGATACAAGCGGAGCTGCATATAGAGTAACGTATTTTAATGACGGGACTGTAGAATCTCTTTATATGGGAAATTTCATAGATGGACCCGCAAATGATAATACAGGTAACGCATGGGAAATACATTATTCAGATAAGGATAAATCTTATATATACTGTAAAGGTATCTTCTCTGATGATAAGTATAAGGGGAAAGATATAAAACTAATCAACATTGATGAAATAAACAAAATTATTTCAAAATATAATTTTGAATGCAATTTAAAATGGAAAGAAAATTAAATATACACAAACAAAGAGCAGATGTGATAGTCTGCTCTTTTATTATAATAATCAATCAAATTATATCATGGAGGTAATGTTTATGTTTGAAAGTGCAAGATAAATAATATATCTGAATAGAAAGGAATCATAAACATGGAAATAAAATACAGAGCGCAGAAAAACAAAATGTATATGGACAAATCCATACAGGCAAAAAGAACCGTTTAATTTCAGAGAGAGGAATAAAAAGAATGCCAACTACAAAGGGCTATTCCGATGAAGTGAAAATATATAGTCCTGCAAGCCGAAGTATTTAGTTTCTTTTATTATAATATAAACAAAGAAGAGAAATAGCACCGTATTTCTACGATGCCACTCTCCTTTCACATTCCTTTCTCCTTGAAATTCTTAGGAGTTTGCAATTAGTCAGATTGCACGCTAAGACAAAGGTTCTGGTACGTGATGGTATTTTTCATTTGCTCTATGATAATTATATCATTTAATATATATTTGTCAAGCAAATGTTTTCACCACCTGTCTACACTATACCTCAGAAACATTGTGAATATAGGATTTTGTATTATAGTTATGTGTAGTAAAAGATGACTGGTCTTCTACTGTTCCATCTAATTCGTGAAACAAGTGGATACTCACATCTGCAATACTAAAACAATTTATCTTTTAATATCTTTATATACTGTGTATGCAAGTCCTAAAACTGCAACGCATGTAGTAATAATCGAGCAAATTACTTCTACCATAACAGTCCCTTATCTACCTATACTCACCACAGATATGAATATAATATATCACAACCTAGAATTATTTGGTAGTCTGAACATCTATTCGACAAAATCATATAATTTTTTACAATGAAATACTCATTTCATCATAAAAATAGACATAAGAAAGAACCTTTAAAATATTTTAAAGGTTCTTATTTTTAATGGAGGTAAATATATTTGAATAATATTTTAAGACAAATTGAAATTGATTTATACTCTCCTACTTCTTATGAAGTAATTAAGGCTCAACAAGGAGATAAAAATTCTCGTATTATTGAATTCATTTTATATGATAATGGAAATCCATATATCCTTACAGATAATATATTTTTTCGTTTTATTGGTCATCGCGGAGATGGTTCTTCCTTTTCTAAAACAGAAGAAGAATGTATTACAAGAAATGGTAATCATGTTAATGTAACTTTATTAGAAGACATTTTATATTATAGCGGAACTATAGAAGCAAAACTTGTTATGTATGAATTATCTGAACAATCTGAACAATCTATACAAAAAGTTTTATCTACTATTCCATTTAAAATCTCATGTATAAAAAATCCATGTAATGAAAATGAATTAACTAATGGAGAATACTCAATTGTTACTGATTTAATTTTTCAAATGAAAGAATTTTCAAGAGATGCAGAAAATATTATTAAACAAGCAAAAAGCTATGCTGTGGGTAGTACAGGTATTCGGGAAAATGAAGACAATGATAATGCAAAATATTATTATGAACAAGCTAAAATATATGAAAATTATGCAAGACAGTATTCAGAATTAGCAGGTGATTGTGTAAATGCAGCAGAGAATTTTGCTAATATGGCAGAAGAAAAATCACAAGAAGCAAATAGTAGTGCAATAGATGCTATAAGATACGCAAATTTTAGTTCTTATAATTGCGATAATTCTTTAGAATACGCAAAGAAAGCACAAAGTTATGCTAACGGAACTGGTGATATTCGACCAAATGAATCTACTGATAATGCAAAATATTATTATGAACAAGCAAGAACTATTTCTGAATCATTTTCTGGAGCATTAAGACCGATGGGAACAGTTGCTTTTGCAAATCTTCCTGCACTAATAACGGCAGTAGAGGGGGATATGTATAATATTTCCGATGAGTTCATTACGAACGCCGATTTTAAAGAAGGAGCTGGACTGACGATTCCTGCTGGATCAAATATATATAAGACTGTTGATGGAAAATGGGACATACTTGCCGGAAGCCCAGTAACAGGCATAAAAGGGAATGCCGAGAGTAATTATCGGAAAGGGAATGTGAATATTACCCCAGAAAATATCGGCTCCCCATCCAATGAATATATGGCGGAGCATTTTGTGCCGGATTATATTTCCAGCGGCGGTATCGTAATTTCTTCAAAAGGGTGGTACAGGATTGCGCAGAAAAGAGGTGGGGCAGGATTTGGAGAATCGTGTGTAATTAGCATAAAGCGATTCTATAATTCCCCATCCCCGGAATACCAGAAAGTGCAGTTAGTGGATTCTTATAGGAGCAATAAAATAATCCCCATAGTATCTTACACAGGAAACGATGGCACACACATGTTTACCAAAATACGGAAAACTAATGATTCTCAAAATCTTATATCCTATATCGAAATTTATCAGGATCGGGATACGCACCCTAATGGAGTCCTGATAGATATACTAGAGGCGCAAGATAGGTATGGTAAAAAATGGGAAGTGATTGACGCTGTACCAACCCAGGAAACCGTAGAAGGCATAAACGTGCTGGCATTCCTGGATCTGCCCGCAAACTTTGATTCCGATTCCCTTGCCCAAAAAGATGGCAGCAACGTAAGTGGGATATGGAGCAATTTAATCTCTGGAAAAGCCTTGAGCGATGGTGATGGAAATGTGATTAAAGACAGCTATACTGTGCGTAAAATTATTACAGATGGCGATTTCAATGAAATGGTGATTCCGGGGATTTATACAATGAAAAATAGCATAAAAAATGCACCTGCAGGTACGGGGTATCATGCACTCCTGGTTCTGCAATCTGATACCGGAAATTACATAGAACAGATTGCGTTCCAGGAAAGCACATTTAATATTTATGTGCGCTATTTAACTGGAAGTGAGTGGAGTAAATGGGAACGCCTGATTTCAGATGAAGAGCTTATTGATAAAATTTACCCCATAGGTTCCATTTACATGAGTGTCAGTTCCACCAGTCCAGCTACGCTTTTTGGCGGCACATGGGTGCGCTGGGGAAATGGGAGGGTTCCTGTCGGTCTGGATGAATCTCAAGTGGAATTCAATACAACTGAAAAAATGGGCGGAAGCAAATATTTACAGAACCACAAGCACACAACAACCGATGCAAATTATGGATTTACAACATATAAGAGTGGAGGGAGTATAGCACGATTAGGGGTGCAAGCGGTTTCGCCTGCTGCGAAGATGACTTTTACTGCGGACACAAATACAAAAGATATTGATTACTCAAAAGAAACTGCAAGCACTGGAACTGGAAATAGCGAAAACCTGCAGCCATATATTACCTGCTATATGTGGAAACGGACAGCATAATCAAAAATATAAATTTTAGGGTAGTTGAGATTTATTCTCTTCTACCCTATTTTTTACGATTCTGTCTCATTATATATACTGTTAAGTATGTTATTGTTATTGTATTTAATTTTATCAGTTATATGATTAGTATATATATTCATTGTCACAGAAATATCTTTATGACCGAGCCTATGTTGAATATAGTTCATATCCACTCCGTTTTCCATCAGCATAGTTGCGTGTGTGTGACGTAAGCTATGAGTATCATATTCTGGAAAATTTAATTTTTTATGGATTACTGATGACACATATTGCGTAGTTCTTGGAGAAATATAAGATCCATTTTCTCTTCTACATACAAAATTAATTTCATTTTCTGTACTTTCATTGTTAATTTTATTCATAGGAGGAATTATATAGTTTGGAATTTTACCTGTAAAACTCAGCTTAACATCACAAAAGTATTTTATATAGTATTCATCATAATATTCTTTTGCCTTTTCTTGCTTTTGTTTTTCTTTTTGTAAAGCATTAAGTAATATTTCATCTAAATCTATTATTCTATATGATTTATATTTAGGCTCGGCAAAATACCAATATCCGCCATTCGATTCTTTCGTGCCATTATTGGCTTTTATTTCTTCTTTGTCTCTCTCCTCCTGATGCCATTGTACTTGTCTGTTTACCGCAAGAGTTTTATTTTTAAAATCAATATCATCCCATGTAACAGCATAAATTTCTCCTAATCGCAAACCACAATGATATGCAAGCATAAGTGGTATATATGCAGTTGTACCTTCAGAAAATCGTTCAAAAATCTTTTTTATTTTATCTTCTGGAATATATATGTGTGGCTTTTGCCTTGTAGCTTGTTTTGGCTGTAAATTTTTAGGCGTTGTTAATTTAATTGCTGGTGATGTAATTATATAATGATTGTCAACAGCATAATCAAAAGCCTTCGTTATAATTCCCCTTATTGAAGATATTGTATTTTTAGAAAAGCCGTCATTAAACATTTTAGTAATGAATGATTGAAGCATCTCTCTAGTTATAGATTTTAATTTATATTCTCCAAGAGAAGGTTTAATATATAACCTAATCTTTTTCTCATATGCTTTTACGGTAACATCCTTGCAAGATAATTTACAATCATTTTCAATCCATTTATCAAAAAAATCAGAAACCGATATTTCCGATGGCTCAATCGGTCGTCCTACATTTTCATATGTTTGCTGTGCTAGTTTTCCAGCTTCCTTTGCTTCACGTTTCGTTCTAAACCCTGATTTAGTTTTTCTTTTTCTTTTACCATCTACCGATGCGATTTCAAACGCATATTCGTATACAACTTTCCCACTTTTAAGTGTTCTTGGTTTGATAATTATTTCGCCCATATTGCTCCTCCTTTATAAAAGTAATATGCACAGGAACAATAATAGCATATCAAGTCTACAAAGTCTACACAAATCTGAAGTCTACATTAAAAAGTTCTGTAGACTTCTCGTAGACTTGAGACAATTTTTAACACGATTTTAGAGCACAACACAAAATTAAAGAGGGCTATTAGAGAAATCTGATAGCCCTCAAAGTATTGATTTTACTAGGTTTTTCCTAGAATTTGCCAGCCTTAGCCGCTTCTTCTACGGAAACTGCCACTGCAACGGTAGCTCCTACCATTGGGTTATTACCCATTCCGATCAGACCCATCATCTCTACATGAGCCGGAACAGAAGAAGAACCAGCAAACTGTGCATCAGAGTGCATACGGCCCATGGTATCTGTCATGCCGTAGGAAGCCGGCCCTGCCGCCATGTTATCCGGGTGAAGCGTACGTCCCGTACCGCCGCCGGATGCAACGGAGAAGTAATGCTTGCCCTGCTCGTTGCATTCCTTCTTGTATGTACCTGCTACCGGATGCTGGAAACGTGTGGGGTTCGTGGAGTTACCGGTAATGGAAACACCGACGTTCTCATGATGCATGATTGCAACGCCTTCCTGAACATCATCTGCGCCATAACATTTGACAGTCGCACGAAGTCCATCTGAATATGCTTTCTCATATTCCACGTTTAACTTTGCTTCCTTGTAGTCATATTTTGTCTCAACAAATGTAAAGCCGTTAATACGGGAAATAATCTGAGCTGCATCTTTGCCAAGGCCATTTAAGATAACGCGCAGAGGTTTCTGACGAACTTTATTCGCTTTCTCAGCGATACCAATCGCGCCCTCTGCTGCTGCAAAGGATTCATGGCCTGCCAGGAAACAGAAGCACTCTGTCTCTTCCTCTAATAACATCTTACCAAGGTTCCCATGTCCAAGACCAACCTTCCTGTGGTCTGCTACGGAGCCCGGGATACAGAAAGCCTGAAGGCCTTCACCGATTGCTGCCGCTGCGTCTGCCGCCCTCTTGGCGCCCTTCTTGATCGCAATTGCAGCGCCTACTATGTAAGCCCAGCAAGCATTCTCGAAACAGATCGGCTGAATCTTTTTCACCTGCTCGTACACGTCAAGCCCAGCGTCTTTGGTAATCTTTTCAGCTTCCTCAATGGAGCTGATTCCGTAATTGTTTAATACAGAATTGATCTGGTCAATCCTTCTTTCATATGATTCAAATAAAGCCATTGTATTCGTTCTCCTTTCCTTACTCTTCTCTTGGGTCGATAATCTTAGCAGCATCTGCTACGCGGCCATACTGTCCTTTTGCCTTTTCCCAAGCGGTGTTAGGATCATCGCCTTTTTTGATGAAGTCAGTCATTTTGCCAAGGCTTACAAACTGATAACCGATTACTTCGTTATCTGCATCTAATGCGATACCGGTTACATAGCCTTCTGCCATTTCCAGGTAACGAACACCTTTTTCTTTGGTTGCATACATAGTTCCAACCTGAGAGCGAAGGCCCTTTCCTAAGTCTTCCAAGCCAGCGCCTACTGCCAGTCCGTCGTCAGAGAATGCACTCTGGGTACGTCCATAAACAATCTGTAAGAACAGCTCTCTCATAGCTGTATTGATTGCATCACATACAAGGTCTGTATTCAATGCTTCCAAAATTGTCTTTCCCTGTAAAATCTCTGCTGCCATAGCTGCGGAGTGGGTCATACCGGAACAGCCGATAGTCTCAACCAAAGCTTCCTCAATTACACCATTTTTTACATTCAGAGAAAGCTTGCAGGCACCCTGCTGCGGTGCGCACCAGCCTACGCCATGTGTAAAACCGGAAATATCTTCAATTTTTTTGGAATGAACCCATTTGCCTTCTTCCGGAATTGGAGCGGGTTCATGTTTTGCGCCCTTAGCTACAGGACACATGTTTTCGACTTCCTTAGTGTAAATCATTTTAAGACTCCTTTCAATACATACAAATTTTACCGTGTGAAAGACAATATATGTATGCAGGGGTTCTCTCTTATGCCGGGAACCACAGCGTATATCTTTCTCACACCTATTCATATTTAATCATATTTTGTCAAATTAGTCCAGTATTTTCCACAGAAAATTTATCATCCTGCTTCTGTGTGCATTCCTGAGTTTTTGTATTTTTATTCTGTCTGATATGTTCACAACAAAAGGTCTTGCTGCCTCCTTGATTCTCAGGCAACTTCTCTATATAATGGAAATAAATACAAAATAACAGAAGGTGAAAACATGAGATGTAAAAAATTAACAACGCTCATTCTAACAGCAATAATGCTATTTCAACAAGGTTTGAACCATTGCACCATGGAGGTTCAGGCCGCCGCGGCATTTCCTGTAAACGAAGCGCCTGAAAGGGAAGAAATTGTGACCGGCATTCCTTATGATACCCCCAAGCAGGTCACTGCTGACGACGCCGAAGCATATCAGGAAGCAAAACAATCATTTGAAGCTCTGATTGCCGACCATGATATTTATGCACTGTTATACCAGTGTGAATCCTATGATATCAGGGAAAAGCCCACCTATGATTCCGCGCCAGTGGCCAATATCCTCACCGGATATCAGGTACGTCTGACGGGTATCGCATATGCTGACGGTGGCATCTGGTACCAGACAGAAGCCATGGTAAACGGTGCGTTATACAGCGGATACATTGAGGATGCCTACCTGATCTCCGCCGACGAAGGGCTGAACGCATGGAAGGAAACACAAAACAGCGCTGCTATGGGACAAGCCGCTCCCGCTTCCAGGGCTGGAAAAACAAACTTAAATGCTTTCCCAGCGAGTTACCGCCCATACATACAATCCTTAATCTCTGCGCATCCGAACTGGACATTTGTCCCCATGAATACAAACTTAAATTGGAACACGGTTATCCGACAGGAAATGGCCCCTGCCAGAAATCTTGTCCCTTTAGACAGCATGGAAAGCTGGAAGATGTCTAACCAGGTTCTCAGCGCTCCCTATTGGGTACAAGCCAGCGAGTCCATCGTTCGATATTACATAGATCCCAGAAACTTTTTGAATGAGGATTCCGTCTTCCAGTTCGAGATGCTGTCCTTCAATTCAGCCTGCCATAAAGAATCGGGAGTAAAGACAATATTAAAAAATACGTTTATGGCAAACGCCACGCTGGAAAATGGCCTGAGCTACGCCCAGAATTTTATGCAGATAGGGAAGTCATTAAATGTCAGTCCCTATCACTTAGCCAGCAGGGTGCGGCAGGAACAAGGCAACGACGGAAGTTCACCTTTGATTTCAGGAACCTACCCCGGCTATGAGGGCCTTTACAATTATTATAATATACAGGCTTCCGGGACAAGTTATGAAGAGATTATCCGCAACGGTCTTGAGGAGGCCCGCGCCGCAGGCTGGACGACACGCTACGCTGCGCTGTACGGCGGCTCACAGAAAGTAAGCAATAATTATATAAAAATAGGACAAAATACCTTATACTTGCAAAAATTTGACGTAGACAATTCTGATGGGAACCTTTACTGGCACCAGTACATGCAGAATCTTCTGGCAGCGGACAACGAGGGGAAAAGTGTAAAAAGAGGTTACGCAAACATGGGCGTTTTAAATAATTCTTTTCTGTTCCGCGTCCCTGTCTATAAAAGTATGCCGTCTTCCGCCTGCAAAATGCCGCAAGACAGATTGGCCGCCCCCACGCTAAAAACTTCTGTGTCGGGCTTTAATAAAATAACATTGAAATGGAAGGAAATTGCCGGCGCGCAGAAATATGAAATTTACCGTTCCACCAAACGGGATAAAGGGTATAAAAAAGTAGCTGCCATTTCCTCTGGAGGCATTGTCTCTTGGACAGATACCGTAGGAATCAACAAAACCTTCTACTACAAAATCAGAAGCTGCCGGAACTTTAATGGGATCAACATATCCTCTCCCTATTCTTCTGTGAAGAAAGCCAGCACCAGGATATCACCCCCGCAAATAAAGTCCCTGACATTAGCCTCCTACCGCAAAATATCCATAAAATGGGAGAAAATAAAAGGCGTAACCGGTTACCGTATTTACCGAAAATCCGCAAATTCTAAGAATTACAAGGTCATTAAGGAAATAAAGAACACAAATACCGTACGTTATGTGGACGATGAGATTATGCCAAACAACACTTATCATTACAAGGTGCGGGCATATAAAAAGGTCCATGGGAAAAAATATTATTCTTCTTACTCCAACGTCATCGTGGGCAAAACAAACCTCGCTCGGCCGGCACTCCGTTCAGCAAACGTTGTATCACCCACCAAAACAAAACTGTCCTGGAAAAAGACGGACGGAGCCCATGGTTACCAGGTCTACCGGGCAGACTCTTATAAAGGCAAGTATACCAAAGCCAAGACGATTCCAAAAGGCAATACTTTAAGCTGTACAGATACGAACTTAATCCCCAATAAAACTTACTTTTATAAAATACGCGCCTACAACACAGTAAATAAAACCACAAAATACTCAAAGTTTTCTTCCGTTATCTGTGTCACACCCAGGCTGGAAGAACCAAAAATAAAATCTGTCGCTAAAATATCTGCCAACAGGGTCAAAATATCTTGGAAAAAAGCAGACGGCGCACAAGGCTACCGTCTGTACCGCGCTTCCTCCAAGAAAGGCTCCTATAAGCCGGTGAGAACTACCACAGGCAGCTCTTTTACAGATACCGGGCTCTCCAAAGGGAAAACTTACTATTATAAAGTCAGGGCTTATGTGAAAGTTTCCGGCGCCTATCGGTATTCCGCATATTCTGATACTTGGTCTGTTCAGACACGAAAGTGATTCATTTAAGGGGTTGTCGCACGAATCAATACCTTGTAATTTATATTAGTGCGTCAACCCCTTTTTCATCTTTAAGGCGCTTGCTGCTTTATCCTACTGTCTACTCCATAACTTCCATGCGGTTAAAGGAGAGCGAAGCAACCATAGCGCCGGCAAAGGTGAGAATTCCCATCACAAGAATCATCAGGAAAAACCCGACTTCCAGACCGATAACCAGACCGCCAATCAGCGCCGCCACAGCCGCAATGCCGATGGCCAATCCCTGGAAAAGCATTCTCACAATAGAGCGTCCTACATTACCAAATAAATTGCCAATCAACACATCCGCGAGCATATTGTAATAAAGTTTATTTGCATTGAGGCAGATATAAAGCAGTATGGTCAGAACTGTCATCACCGGGCTGAGGCCAAGAACCACAGCCCCCGGAAGCGTCACTAATATGCCGTCCACAATTGCCCGTATATGCTCAATTTTGGTAGCGTACCACACCTTCTTCAAAGGACTGTCAGGTATCATATAAGTATAAGGATTTTCCAGTTCTTTCGACCACTTGGTAGCATAGCCGCTGAAAACAAAGATCACATAGCTCACTACCGCAGGGACGATAAATATTCTCGCTTCCCCGAACTCCCCGATGGCATCATTAAAATAACAAACCGCCGCAATCGCTGCGCCCAGCCCCAGACACAACAGGGTATTCCAGCCAAAAATAAAAGCAGGATTCTTCTTATATTCCAAAATCTGCCGGAAATAAATGGCTTTTGCATACGCGCCCTTATATTCCACAGTCGCTTCGCGCAGCTTGTTCTTTTTCTTCCAGGGGATATTGACAACGCCTTTCTTCTGATTTTGCCGCATTTTCTGATAGTCGTCCGCAAACTTCATGGCGTCTTCATAGTACTCCCCGGTACATTTCATTTTCCATGCGAAGACGAACATTCCGATTACAGAAATTAGGTACAACGCCGTCCCTATTAGATTGAACATATCAGGTCCCAGGAATACCAGTCGGGTTACCGCTACATTCCAGCCTACGACAGGTACAAGCTGAATCACCGGCATAGCAAAATATTCACTAATCAGTGAAAAAGACGGCTCGCCATTCAGCAGCTTATACAAAGCCGTCCCTGCTACCACTGCCATAAACAGGTACATCACCACCGGCAGACGTTTATAGAATTTTTCTCCGAAATACTCATTTCCAAAACAGAAAATGATAATCGAAGCCTCCAAAACACTTTCAAACACTACGAAGAACAAAAAATACACGACTAACTGCCAGGCCGGGATATGAAACCAAAGTCCGCCAAAGACAATAATGAGAACTCCAATCACCAGATTGCCGGCAAATGACTTAACGCCCTCAAACATCAGCACCATTTTGGGGCTGACCGGCGCGGAGAACACAAAATGTACCTCGCTCGGACGAAACAAAAGCCCCTTCCTTCGGGAATAGCTGATAATATTTCCCGGAATCATCGCAAAGATAATAATGGAAAGGATGGCAACTATATTTTCCGGCGTGCCAAAATTCCCCTCCTCTATCATCGTCCCAAAGCCAATTCCCATCAGCAGCAGATAACCCACGACAAATACCAGCCAAATATAAGTAACCGGACGTTTCAGCGCGCGCTTGATATTATTAATGATCGTCCGCTTATAAAGATAAATCAGCCCTCTCATTGTGCATCACCGCCTCCCGTAATCTGAAAGAACAGTTCTTCAATGTCCGCGTCTTTTTGCTGTTTACGGTCGAAGGTTCCTATGATATTTCCTTTCTGCATGATAAACACGAGATCCCAGAGGTCTTTCACCATTTCCAGCATATGCGTGCTGATAAGCACAGTCACTCCCTGCTCTTTCAGCTCCAGTACTACCTCTTTCAACTCCTTGATGGCAGCAGGATCCAAACCAACCATCGGTTCATCCAACAAAATAACCTTCGGCTTAATCGCAAGAGCACAGCAAATGCTTACCTTCTGCATCATTCCCTTGGATAGCTCGCGTCCCAGTTTGCCTTGCTTGTCTTCCAGCTCAAAACGCTGCAAAAGATGTTCAATCTCTTCCTCCGCAATGTCAGAATCATAGGCACGCCTGATATATTCAATATGTTCACGCACAGTCAAGGCATCAAACATTGCCGGAACCTCCGGGACATAACCGAATATCCGTTTTGCCTCCAAGGACCTTGCCGGCATATGCTCAATACCCACGCCTCCCTGGTAACGCAAAAGCCCGGCTATGCTCTTGATAATTGTAGATTTTCCCGCGCCGTTGGGCCCCAACAATATGCCTACCTGCCCGGTTGGCACTGTGAAACTTACATGGTCTACGGCAAGATACTTCCCATACTTTTTCGTCAATTCCTGAATTTCCAGCATAACACACTCTCTCCTTTAGTCATGATATCAATATACAACATGGGCAACATTATTATAAACCAAACAAAAAATATCACACATTTATTGTATTACTTTTATAATACAATAGTACATGTGATATTTTTTGTCAACCTCTATTACTGTTTTTCGACAATTTCGTTTTTATTTTTATAGATAGATTTTGCCGGCACCACACCGCGCACCATGGATAAGGGATAAACATTACTGTTCCTGCCAATGACACTGCCCGGGTTTAATACACTGTTACATCCTACCTCTACTTCATCCCCCAGCATAGCGCCAAATTTTTTTAAACCGGTGGCAATCTCTTCTTTGCCATCCTTAACCACAACTAGAGTTTTATCAGATTTGACATTCGAGGTGATAGATCCCGCGCCCATATGCGCTTTGAATCCTAAAATAGCGTCCCCTACATAATTATAATGCGGTACCTGAACCTTGTTGAATAACACGACATTTTTAAGCTCTGTGGAGTTGCCCACCACAGCTCCTTTTCCCACAATAGCGTTTCCGCGGATAAACGCACAGTGACGAATTTCCGCCTCCTCATCAATGATAGCCGGACCGTTAATATTAGCCGTAGGCGCAACTTTCGCATTCTTGGCTACCCAGACATTTTCCCCTCTCTGCTCGTATTTCTGAGGATCCAGCGTTTTACCGAGCTCGCAGATAAAACCGCTGATTTGGGGAAGCGCCTCCCAAGGATAAGTAAGTCCTGTAAACAGCTCCGCGGCCATTGTCTCTGACAACGTGTATAAGTTACTGATTTTACATGAGTCCATAAATTTATTTTCCTTTCTCTATTTATAATGAAAATTATTTTAGTAAAAATTAATTAGAACTGGTAGATGCAGCTATTTCTCTTTGTTTTTGGGCGCCTTATAAAAGGCCGCTGCCTGTTGGAAAAACCTCCGCAGCATGTATTGGTTATTCAGACCCAGTACTCCGCTGGTACGGCTTTTGATAAAATGCTCCAGTTTCATCATATATTCCTGGGATGTGATACTTCCCTCAGCCACATAAGTAAGCCCTTTCTCCCAACTCGCTGTCAGTTCCGGGTTGAGCAGAGAACGGATAGAGGCGTTTACCACATCATATATCATCTCCCCCAATAACGTCGGTGTGATCACCTGCGTCTTCTTATTGAGGGCAAGATACTTGTTGTTGACAAGTTTTTTGAGGATTTCCGCGCGGGTGGCGCTGGTGCCGATTCCGCTGCCTTTTATCTGGGCGCGCAATTCTTCGTCCTCAATCAACTGACCGGCATTTTCCATGGCAAGGATCATGGAGCCGGAATTATATCGCTTGGGAGGCGAAGTTTCCCCCTCCTTGATATTTAATGCAGACACCGGCAAATCCATTCCTTTTTTCAGCTGCATAAGCCGCTCCATAAACGCGGCGTCGCACGCCTGCATATTATCTTTATCCTTGGCGTTCTCATTATCCTTTTTCTTCTGGAAGGAATATTCCATCACTTTGAGATAACCTGGTTCTATGAGAATTTTAAAAGAAGCAAAAAATTTCTCCCTGCTATTCTCCTGCCCTTCCATAGATACGGTCAGGCTGATTTTCTGATATACCGCCGGCGGACAGAAAATTCCCAGGAAACGCCGCACAACCGCTTCATATACATGCAGCGCCGTATCATTCAGGCTGCGGATTGCCGACATCCCCTGACCGGTAGGAATAATGGCGTAATGGTCTGTAATCTGCTTGTCATTGACATAACGCGTCTTGGCAATATTTTTATAACTTCCCTTTTCCAGAATTGCTTCTGCAAAAGCCCTCACTGAAGGAATATTTTTGAGCCCGGCGATATTCTTATATATCTCTTTTGCCACTGCCGAGGAGAGAACGCGCGCATCTGTCCTTGGATAAGTCACCAGCTTTTTCTCATACAGTTCCTGCACCACCTGTAACGTCTGATCCGGGCTGATTTTAAACAGCCTGGAACAGTCGTTCTGCAATTCGGCAAGATTATAGAGAAGCGGCGGATTTTTCTTCTCCTTACGTTTCTCTATACTCTCCAATCTTGCCTGCCATGTTTCCACAGGCTTGCCAACAGTCAAATCATGAATCAATTTTTCCGCGTCTTCTCTGACCTTGAAGCCATTCTCCTTGTAAAGTTTCGGCGACTGAAAATAGACGCTCCCTTCCACGGCGCGCCACTCCGCTTCCACATCATTCCCTTGAATATCCAGTGTACTCAGCACACGGTAAAACGGCGTCTTGACAAATTCACGTATTTCCCGCTCCCTGCGCACCGCCATGCCCAGTACGCAGGTCATGACACGCCCCACACTGACTACTGTATAGCGCGTGCCCATAAAGTTAGAAATCGCATTCCCATATTTGAGCGTCAATAGTCTGGAAAAATTAATGCCCATTAAATAATCTTCTTTGGCGCGCAGATACGCGGATTCACAGAGGTTATCATATTCCGAAAGGTCTTTGGCTTCCCGGATGCCGCGCAGAATTTCCTCTTCCGTCTGCGAATCAATCCACACCCTGCGGCGTTCCTTCCCCTTCACTTTGGCCTGGCGCTCCACCAGACGGTAAATGTACTCCCCCTCCCGCCCGGAATCCGTACAGACATAAATGGTTGCCACATCCTGCCGGTTCAACAATCCTGCCACAATCTTATACTGTTTTTTCACCCCCGGAATTACCTCGTACTTAAAATCTTCCGGGATAAAGGGCAGCGTCGCCAGGCTCCATTTTTTGTATTTCTCATCATAGGCCTCGGGGTAGCTCATCGTCACCAGATGGCCTACGCACCAGGTAACAATGCCTTCCTCCGATTCCATGTAACCGTCATGATTCTTAAAGTCTTGTTTTAATGCTCTGGCAAACTCCCTTGCCACGCTGGGTTTCTCTGCTATATACAAAGCTTTCGCCATAATTTGTCCTGCTTTCCTAAATTACCCGGTTCATATCCACTAAGAAGATACGCGCATCTTTCGACACCATCTTTACAAGCTTTTCGTCAAACGACTTCGCTGTAAAAAGATAGTAAAAACTGGCCGTAACCTTAGCCTGTTCCATGCTGGCAAAAAGCTGCTGGCACATCTCAAACGTCATTTCCGGCTCCGTCCAATTACAGAGGCCAATTAGATTTTCCCGCACACTGTTTTGCGCAATAATATCAATATTGCCCCTCTTACCTACCCAGGTGCCCATTTTATGAATTTGCAGGGGAAGCTTATGGGCGCCGTCCAAAAAGCGCAAATATTCCATGCACACTTTTACGAAGTAAGGCGTCAGATAGCTTTCCAGCTCTCCGCCAATATAACGCCCATAGAACTCCTCCGGTTCCATGCGGTACAAATCCGAAAGATGCGGATACACAAATTTAAACCAGAAATTAATATATGTATCCTTTATCTGATATAAACCTTTCTGAGCATTTTCCCATCCCCCTGTCTCAAAGGACGATACCTTCTCTACCACATCAAAGGCCATGAGATTTTTGAGGTAAACGCTAATCTTAGCCCGGGAAAAACCTGTTTCCTTATAAAGTTCATTGAGCTTACGCTTGCCGCTGGCCACGGCCTCCAAAATCGTATGATAGACAGACAATTCCCTAAGCTGGCTGCGAATTGTTTTCTCGGCGATATCATGAAAACAACCGTCCTGTGAAAGTATGTGCGTACAGACATTATATTTCACATCTCTGCTCACATCCCACTTTGCAAGGTACTCTGGTTTGCCCCCGAGAATACCGTAAACCTCCACGTTTTGTCGCAGCGTATATCCCGCAAAATATTGCGCTGCATCCACAAACTGTAAATCATGTACTTTGAGAATCCCAGAAAGCTTCTTCCCAGTTGTCCCCAGCACTTTCGGCAATTCCTGCTCCGTCCAGGGGATATCCGTACTGCACAGAATAATCATTACCGTCCCCGGATAGAGTTTCTTATCGCGCAAACGCACGATACTCTCCCAAAACTGCACATCCCGCTTTAAAATGTTCTGAAACTCCTCAATCACAAGTACCAGCTTACTGGAATCCCCGCTCTTGATACGTTTAAAATAATAATCATAATCTTCTTCTGATAATGTTATCTGATAATATGCTGCAATTTCCCGTCCCATCCTGGTTTTCTGCGCTTTCGCCGAGACTTCCGGCGCGCAGTAATAGAAAGATTTCTTCCCCTGACAGAATTCCTGCACGAACTCTCTGCCCTGATTTTCCTTACGCCCATACAGTACCAGAATCTGGTTCCCGCTCTGGCGGTATAACTGCTCCAAATATTGCAACTCTGATTTCCTACCTGCCATATCCCTATGTCCTTTCTCGCCCGGTGGATAAATTCTTACTTCATACTATCACGATTTAACTTTATTTGCAATTTCAGGGAGCGTTTTTCTCTGATGTTTTTTCCTCTTTCTTCTGCTCTATTAATTCTTCTTCTAAAGCATTCTCTTCTATGCCCTCACTCTCCGTCTGCGAAACATCCTCCACGGCCTCTATTCCTGCATTCTCTGCTTTTTCCTCCTTATGGAAACGTTCCAGAAACATTTCTTTCTTCTCGAGAAGTTTCTGCTGCACTCCCGATTTTTCCGAAAGTCTCCGCTGTCGCTTTTCTTCCTTTTCCAAAAATTTTCTCTGCCTGGATGCTTCCCTTACCAAGAGCTTCTGCTGCTTCTTTGCTGATTTCTCCCTGGATTTCTTGTTTTTCCTGACCTCCTTGCGGGCTGTCTTTTCAATTTCCCGGATGGTGTCTTTTGCCGCCCCTATGCTCCTTCTCTCTTTACGGTACGGATTGTAGAAGAAATAAGCGGCTGTTCCCACAATAAGTATGCAAATTCCAAAAATTGCCAGCCAGGGCAGTATCATATGATACTCCTGATAGCCCAGCTCAAAACAAATAAAAACGACCATCATAAGGGGAAAGATAAGGAGATATAAAGCATTGCAGATAATATTGAGAATTTTCCCCCTGCTCTGCGACTGTGCCAAAAGCGTTCCTTCCATTCCCGTAAAGGCAAGCATGAACAGGCATATCTGTGACTGAAATCCATGCAAAAAACCGCATAATACAACCAGTACCACAGATAGGAGGAACAGCGAAAATGCGCAGCCCCGAAAATAGGCGTTTCTATACTCGCTGATTCCTTGCAGCTTATCCTCCGTTATCCCGTGCAGGGCATAGACCTGCGCGTCCATGCGCTCCTGAAATTCCTGGTTGTATTTCCTGGCTTCCTTCGTCTGCTCCATCTTTTCCGTAATGGATTGACTCAGCCTGTCCAACACCTCTTGCTCCTGACGAATTTGTTCAAACAGCGCATCCTCCGCCTCCCGCTGTTTTTGTATCTGGTTGTGAATCCATTCCGTCTTCTGTATCTTTAAGGTTTGTTCCTTCTCTCCCATTTCCTTTCCTCTCCCGGTAAAATTATTACTCCATTACACGTTTTCTGCAACCATACCTACGCACTTTTTACAAACACAAGGTAATGATTGCCGCACTTGTTTCTATTTACTTCATGCCAATAATCATTCCCAGAACATACGGAACAAGCCAAATTGCCCAGACTACAAGGCTGAATTTGTGAAAATTCTTTGCCGGGCCTTCATTATTCTTCCATAAAACAACGGTAGCCCAGACTGCATGCACTATCATTAGTATAATTGCTAAAGCTCCCGTCACGCCATGCAGGGACACTCCCCCGGAAAACATAGAACGCTCTGCAATCCGCCCCATAAGAATCGTTCCCGTTGTATCCATACAAAGCCCCAGCCAAAAGAAGATTAGATGAACCTTTTTCAATGTTCTGCTTCGATGTTCGGACCAAACGCCGATTGTGTAAAAGACTAACGCTAATGTTATTGTAATAATTGCTATCATCAATGTTGCCGACATTTTGAAATACTCCTTTTTCATGCAGATAAGACTGCCCCCGAAGAAGCAGCCTTATCAATTTTGTTATCTTATTTTGCCAAAATATAGCCCTGTGCTTTCAACAACTCTGCGCAGAGGATTGCCCCGCCTGCCGCGCCGCGCACAGTATTATGGGAAAGACCGATGAACTTCCAGTCATACACAGTATCTTCTCTCAGCCGTCCCACGCTTACGCCCATGCCATTTTCGTAATCTACGTCTTCCGTTACTTGCGGACGGTTATCTTCCTCAAGATACTGGATAAACTGCTTGGGCGCGCTGGGAAGCCCTAACTTTTGCGGAACGCCGCTGAACTCTTTCAGCTTCTGAATCAATTGTTCCTTCGTAGGCTTCTTCTTGAACTTCACAAACACTGCTGCGGTATGTCCGTTCAACACCGGCACACGCACGCACTGACAGGTAATCGTGGGCGTGCTTGCCGGCACAATCACACCCTCTTTAACCTCGCCCCAGATACGCAAGGGCTCCTTTTCTGATTTCTCTTCCTCGCCGCCGATATAGGGAATGACATTGCCCACCATTTCCGGCCAATCCTTAAATGTCTTACCTGCCCCGGAAATTGCCTGGTAAGTCGTAGCAACCACCTCATAAGGCTCAAATTCCATCCATGCCGTCAGAACAGGCGCATAAGACTGGATAGAACAATTTGGCTTCACTGCTACAAACCCCCGGTCTGTCCCTAAACGCTTCTTCTGGAACTCGATTACCTTCATATGTTCAGCGTTGATTTCCGGCACAACCATCGGTACATCCGGCGTCCAGCGGTGCGCGCTGTTGTTGGAAACAACCGGCGTCTCCGTCTTGGCATAAGCCTCTTCAATCGCCTTAATCTCATCTTTGGACATATCTACCGCACTGAATACGAAATCTACCTTGGATGCCACCGCTTCCACTTCATTCACATTCATAACGACAATATCCTTCACAGCATCAGGCATGGGAGTATCCATCTTCCAACGTTCTCCCACTGCCTCCTCATATCTCTTACCGGCAGAACGCGGGCTTGCTGCAATCGTCGTCACCTCAAACCATGGGTGATTCTCCAACAAAGCGATAAAACGCTGCCCTACCATACCTGTTCCACCAAGGATTCCTGCTCTTAATTTCTGACTCATTTCTAATCTCCTCACTCTCCACTAGGAGCTTTCTTTCTCTTGTCCGCCATGCGCGGACGATTGTTTTTCTGTTAGATATACTAATACATTTTTCACAAAAAAGCAATCCTGCATATTATACAAAATTCACAGACTGTCACCGTCAATTCTGTGAATTCTGTATAGGATATTCAAGCAATGCTTGTTCCCAATCAGGAAGCTTTGATTTCCAATCCTGCGCAAGCGTCTCCTTTTCCAGAGCAATGACTTTTTTCATTGCCTCCTGGCCGGGCGCGCCGACTGTCAGGCGTTTCTCCACACAAGTCTCCATAGATACCGCCTCAAAAATATCCTGCGCAAAGACCGGGCTGATGGCTTTCAATTCCTCCAGGCTCATATCGTCGATAGCAATTCCTTTGTCAATGCAATATAATACAATCTGCCCCACAATCCCATGAGCATCCCGAAACGGTACGCCATGGTTTACCAGATAATCCGCCGCGTCCGTAGCATTGGTAAATCCGTGTTTGGCGCTGGTTTCCATCTTATCTTTGTTAAACTTCATCGTGGACAGCATACCCGTAAACAAAGCCAGGCAGCCTTTTACCGTATCAATCGCATCAAACACCAGCTCTTTGTCCTCCTGCATATCCTTATTATAAGCAAGGGGGATTCCCTTCATCGTTGTGAGCAGGGAAATCAGCGCACCGTACACGCGCCCGGTCTTACCGCGCACAAGCTCCGCAATATCCGGGTTTTTCTTCTGAGGCATAATGCTGCTGCCGGTACTGTAAGCATCGTCAATCTCCACAAATTGATACTCATTGGAATTCCAGATAATAATTTCCTCACAAAACCGGCTCATATGCATCATAACCGTACATAAGGCCGCCAGAAATTCTATCAGATAATCCCTGTCCGACACGGAATCCATACTGTTTTGTGTCACTCCTGCAAATCCCATCAGGGAAGCGGTATACTCCCTGTCCAATGGGTAGGTGGTACCTGCCAGCGCTCCCGCACCCAAAGGACAGTAATTCATCCTCTTATAAATATCCTCCATCCGCTGCCTGTCTCGCCGAAACATTTCAAAATATGCGCCGTAATGATGGGCCAGCGTAATAGGCTGCGCTTTTTGAAGGTGGGTAAATCCAGGCATATAAGTCTCCACATTCTCCTCCATCATATTCAGGATTACTTCCAATAACTCCTTCAGCAATGCGTCCGTCTCCTGCACCTGTTTCCTGGTGTAAAGCCGCATATCCAAAGCCACCTGATCATTACGGCTTCTCCCCGTATGCAGTTTCTTTCCCCCATCGCCAATGCGGGATA
>Ga0137308_101471_pt1 | contig 22711 bp, 21 predicted proteins | sample Inofrocosms_June_FD_97181 | JGI IMG/M metagenome (GOLD analysis project Ga0137308, IMG submission 97181) | Mouse cecal microbial communities from Vienna, Austria - N-Acetylneuraminic and N-Acetylglucosamine D2O microcosms_June | ecosystem: Host-associated > Mammals > Digestive system > Large... | reverse complement strand
TGGTGTTTCAGAATACCCTGTCCCAGTAAATACACGCATGGTATTAGAAAAAGGCCTGCATATACAGGGAAGCAGCAGGAGTGGGCGTGAGGATTTCTTAGAAACCATTGCTTTGTATAAAAAGTATCCTTGGCTGGCAAGGTATCTTGGCAATATAGTGGGCACAGAGATAGAAGTGCATACAACCAGTGATATGGTACAGGCATTTGAAACTGATATACAGATGGGCATGGGCAAGACAATTATGGTATGGAACCAGTAAAAACTAGCAAACAAATAACTTCTTGTAAGAACCTGGAACAAGGTATATAATGTTTACAATTCATATACAGATTAACAAGGAGGATATATTATGAAACCAACACCAGTTAAAGGAACAAGGGATTATCTCCCCAAAGAAGTGCAGATAAGGGATTATATGCAAAGCATTATATTAGAAACATATAAAGATGCAGGGTTTGAGCGTATTACTACACCTATTATTGAGGATGCTGTTAACCTTGATAAAAGTGATGGTGGTGAAAACCTTAACCTGGTTTTCAGGATATTAAAAAGAGGCCAGAAATTGTCTTCTGTGCTTTCAAGAGGGGATATATTAGAAAAAGAACTGTCTGACATAGGGCTGCGTTATGACCTTACATTGCCATTATCACGTTATTATGCCAATAACAGGAATAACCTTATGTCACCATTTAAAGTAATACAGATGGACAGGGTTTACCGTGCAGAAAATCCACAGAAAGGGCGTTTGCGTGAGTTTACACAATGTGATATAGATATTATAGGCAATGCCTCATGTGATGCAGAGATAGAACTTATTTTAACTACTGCCAAAGCATTAGACAGGACAGGTATTAAGAATTATAAAGTAAAAATAAATGACAGGCGTATACTTAAAAGTATCTTTGAATATTCAGGATTTAAAGAAAAAGATTATGAAAAACTTTCAATAATTTTTGACAAACTTGATAAAATAGGCATAGAAGGAATAAGAAAAGAACTTGCAGATGGGGATTTTAATACAGAAGCATCAGAAAAATTTATATCAATTTTTGAAAGTGGCGGGTTAAGCCTTGATTCTGTTAAAGATATATGTAGTGAAGAATTTGTACAAAATATCCAGACAATAATGGATACAGTAACAACAGTAACAAATGGCACAGTAGTTACAGAATTTGCACCATCATTAGTACGTGGACAAGGCTATTACACAGGCACTATATTTGAAGTAGAGGCAGAAGGCTATAGTGGTGCTGTTGCAGGTGGTGGAAGATATGACAACCTTATTGGCAAATTTTTAAATGAAGATATACCAGCTGTAGGGTTTTCAATAGGTTTTGAAAGAATATTTGAGATACTTATGGAAAATAACCTTGAAATTCCTGGACAGAAGAAATTAATTGCAGTCTTTTATGACAGTGAAAATTATGCTGCTACACTTTCATATGCAGAGAAACTCAGAAAAGATTACAGAGTATCTGTAATTGCAAGACCTAAGAAATTTGGCAAGTTCCTTAATAAACTTGAACAGCAGGGCTTTAGTGGTTTTGCTGTCTATGGGCAGGAAGATGGGGTTAAATTGTTTTCTTAAAAATAAAAAATAATAAAAACAACGACAATTTTTAAAAACAGATGTCCTATGGAAGTGTCCAGATTTTTTATTGTTTCAATTTGGGTAAATACTATAACAAGTCTGAAAAACTTTATATCTAAATATAATACTTTGCAGATAAATTAAAGACATATTCTTTTTAAAGTACTTTCTTGTGCCAGAAAAGCTTGTACTGCTTCTGGCATATGAAAGTAAGCATTAAAACCTTTATATATTTATCTGTTTGTTTTGATGTTATAAATTCTCCATTAAACCTGCCTGTTTCTTTAAACGTTGTTTTAACTGTGCTAAAAAATATTCATTGCCTGTTACCTGCAATACTGGACCAAAAGAAAGTATTTCAATAAGCAGTTCAGTTTCCACATTTTTATTATAATAAATACAACATTCATATGTATCATTATCAATTTTTGTAGTATTCTTTTCATAATTAGCAAACTGCAGCATAGTACGTTCAAGTGCATTGCGTTTATCTTTTATAAGCAGCCGTACAGGTTCTTTATAATATGATTCCATTATTGCTTTATTAATATCAGGCTGGGTTACTTCATATTTTTCAATAAATGATATTTCAATTATATTACTAAGGTTATATAATTCAATTCTTGGAACAGGGTTTCCAGGGCATGGTGATGCTATAAGGCGGAAACGGTCATTTTTGAGTGAATATTCAAGCCGGCATGGTAATAATTCATGTATATTAATACTGTTTTTACCCTTATAATTAATACTAATCCATTGGCACTTTTTAATAGCAGACAGAATTGTCTGGAATACATTTATATAAACAGGGCTGTTAAAATCATCTTTATCTGTAAAACGGTCATAATAATAGAAATCTTCTTGTGTCCATAATGGATGGTAACATGCAAAAAGTTTTTTTAGGTAATCCAGCTGTTTTTTATTAAAGAAAAGCTGGATTTTTTCATCTAAAAGTAATGCACTTATATAACACTTCTGCAATTTTGACAAAGGTATAGAGAAACCATCAGAAAGTTTTGATATAAATATTCCATTATCTTCTTCAAAAAAATCCCATTCACCAGATAGTATTTTTGGCATTATAAAAAGCGGGCTTTCTTCAAATCCATTTTCTTTAATACAACAGTTTAAATCTTTTTTGGAAAATGCACATTGTTGTGAAAGAATTTTTTTCATTACCTGGTAATAACAATTATATATATCTGAAAAAAGGTTCATAATAATTTTGTGCTCCTTTCATAATATAATTTTTCTGGATTTGAATATTTCAAAGAAACAGTTTATAAATATTATATTAATGACATCTAAATCCAGTGCTTAAGAAGCAAGTCTTTTAATGGCTTACTTAATAAGGTTAAAATAATTATACACCTGATATTATATCCAGTAAATTATAATCTGTAATAATTATTATTATAGCATACTTGCAGGTCATATGAAACTATGATAATATTATTATTAAATTAGTAACTGCTTTTTGCAATTACAGAAAAATTTATTATAAACACCGCCTGTAGATAGATTACACCACAATGTCATTTAGTTAAGCAACTCTACTGTAAATGGAAAGGTTATGGATGTTTGAAAATTGAATATTTCACAAGTTATGTGGCTCTGGCAATTCCAAAATTTTACCCCAGGCAGCCCGCTTCCGCTTGGATGGGATACGCAGTGGTGCATAAAGCTCCTATGTTTCTACGAAACATTCAATACGGGGCTTAAGCACCAGCGTCCCCAAACAGCTGCCTTATGGTAAAACATTTGGAACTTGCCAGAGTAATATAATTTTTGTATAAATTTAATTTTCAAACATCAATAAGCCCGTTATTTATTATGGCTTTGTTTAACTAAATGACATTGGATTACACCAGGAAAGTATTTTTTACAATTTTTTATCATAAAAAACTATTATTTTTATAAAATTTCTTACCTAAATGAGATTGTGTTTATAAGAACAAGAAATGTGTACAGGCAAAGGAGGAAAAGAGAATGGTACTTAATGAAAAATCTTTATTGGAATTGCTTTCAAATAATGATGTTACGTTTTTTATCCCACCATATCAAAGAAACTATGAATGGGAGAAAGAGCAGTGCGAAGTGTTTTTAAATGATATTATCCGAGTAACGAATAATAATAGAGAAGCAAGAGAGTCGAAACATTTCTTTGGCACTGTTACCTTTTTCCAGACAAATACAGCATTTGGACAACCAAAAAAACTTGTATTGATTGACGGTCAGCAGAGGGTTACAACAACCATGTTATTTTTGGTCGCTTTGCGGGATTTAATAACTGATGATAGATTAAAACAGTTTATTGAATCGAAATACTTGAAGAATGACAATGTTTCAGATGATTCAGAGTATAAGATTAAGCTTAAGCAGGTGGAAACAGACTGGAAAGCATACTGTGATATTATTCTTGGCAATCATTTTGACAAGTCCAAAAATTCTGCTATATACCGTAATTATGCTTATTTTAAAAATGAATTAGGTAAAATAGAAGAAAATGCGGATTTCACATTGACAGATGTTATTGAATTAGGACTTAATAAATTTAGCGTTGTGACAGTAGAACTGCAACCAGACAGCAATCCATGGGAGAATCCGCAGGAGATTTTTGAATCAATGAATTCTTTGGGGAAGCCGCTTACACTAGCCGATTTAGTTAGAAATTATCTTTTGCTTGGAATTGAACCAAAGGAACAGGAATTTTTGTATAAAAATTATTGGCTGCATATGGAAGAAAGTATTCCACATCAGGTCTCTAGTTTTATACGTGATTACATACAACTAAAAGAGAAAAAATCATTCAAGCAGGCAACAGAACGGAATTACAAGGAATTGTATTCTAATTTTAAGAAGATATTCAGAAACTATGATGCGAAAATATTGTTAAAGACACTGAGTGAATATTCAGATTACTATGCATATATTCTTTTGCTGGAAAAAACGGGCAGCAAAGAGGTGGACAAACGGCTTGGGGACATTAAGATACTTGATGTGACAACCGCATATTCGTTTTTGATGGCATTAATCAGGTCTTGGAAAAAGAATGAAATCACGGAAAAGATGTTCTGTGATATATTGGATGTATTTATTATTTATATCACCAGACGAAAGATTATAGGTGTTGTTTTGGCTGAGAACAAAAATTTTCCCACATTAGTTAAAAAAGTGCCACAACTTGTGAAAGCACAGGATAAAAAGAAAGAAATGTTTAAAATACTATCCAGTATGGAAAACCATCTTCGGCTTCCGAATGATATTGAAATGGAACGGGAGCTTTCTGTTATGAATTTTTATGGTTTGAAATTGTGCAAGTTTGTCTTGTCATTAATTGAGGAAAGTATTACAAAATCCAGACCAGATAAAGATGACGAAAAACTTCAGATAGAACATATTATGCCAAGAAAACTGAATGAAAGTTGGAAAAAGGAGCTGGGAGAAGATTATGAGAACATACACCAGTCTTTGCTTAATACGATTGGAAACCTGACGCTAATCCGGCATAATCAGGAATTAGGGAATAAAAGTTTTTCTGAAAAAAAAGAGATTTATGAAAACAAAGCAGGCCTTCAGATTGCAAAATCAGAGATTATAAAGTATGAACATTGGAACCGTGAAACAATAGAAAAAAGATCTAAGTGGATTATCAATTATCTGTTGCAGTCAGTTCTGCCAATTCCGGATGACATGAGAAAAACAAATAATTTTGTAATGAAAAGGAATGGTCTTTCTTTTTTGGAGCTCCAATTAATCGGGCAGACGATTGATTATACATCAGACAATAGCATACATGCAAAAGTTGTAAGCGATAAAGAGGTAGAATTTGAGGGCAAAAGGTGGCATCTTTCACCGCTGACGAGGGAAATTGAAACCCGGAAAGGAACGGTTAATGCATCGGGGTCGTATAAGGGTTCACATTATTGGGAGTATGATGGGATAAAATTAATTGATATTATATAGGATGTGGCAAGTGTTCCAAACTGTTAGTATCAACAAACTTCTTGTTAGATTTAAAAATATATTTTTCGTATGTCAGAAATTTCAAACATCAGTTTAGAAATAGATGCACTATACAATAGACAGGCTGAAAAGTAAAACCAAAATATTTATGTAATACGTCTCCTATACCCTTTACTACTTCTATCCTATACTTTGATTTCTGTGAACCGCTATATTATGACATTTGCTATTCAGATAGAAACATAAGCAAGTAATATCTGTTCATATTAAGTGTACCAAAAATATTCGTTTTTGGTACACTTTTTTTGTATGAACAAATCCCATAAAATAGGGCTTTTCATTTAACAAAAATGTTTCGATAGTGTAACTTTACTTGGGTATATGGCGGAGTATATGTATTTTAGTGTTTTTTGATACATTAATATATACAATTTCTAGTATTATATTAAATAATCATTTCCAGTGGATGGAATATTGATTTTTATAATTTTTTATTTCAGCATAAACCAAAAATGCCTGCATTAAAAAATATTTTTGCAGATACCTTTATGCTTGCACGTAATGCTTTTATATATTTTCCATTTGTTTTTCTATGTTTTTTCTCTTATGTAAACATTTCTGTTGTACTGTTCCAGTAATGTATTGTACTCTTCCAGTGCTTTAGGAATTATATGGTATCCAAAATCTAAAACTATATTTTTCACATTTTCTATATATTCATCAAAATATATTGGTTTAATAAAAAATCTTTTTAAATTTTTTCTAATCCAGGTATTCCATTTTTCAAAAAATATTGTATACTGTTATTCATAGGGACACCTTCTTTCTTTTGTTTTTTCAGTAATTATATTATACTACACCAGTTTACAACTTTTATAAGTGAAATCCTTGTTACGCAATCAGTTGTTTTTGTAGGAAGTGGATATATTTCAAAATAACTATGAAAATATTGGTAAAGTATGCTAATCAGATTCTTTTTGTTACATAATAAATTTGACATATGTGATTACTTTTTTTGTAATGTATTTTAGTAAATCAATTATACACCAAAGAGTCCTGTGCGTTATTCTTTTTTACAAAAAACTTGTAAAGTGGTGTTAGTAATATATTGGAATTTTTAGGCAGAAAGGAAAGTTTTATATTGTTATGGATAAAAAAATAATAATATTTACTGGAATCCAGGCAAGTGGGAAAACCAGTTTTTATAAGTGTTTCCTGTCTGGGGAATATGAACATATAAGCCTTGATATACTACATACACGGAATAAAGAAAATATTGCTATAGATAAATGTTTCAGGGACGGCAGAAGTTTTGTTATTGATAATACTAACCCCTCAGCAGAAGACCGTAGAAAATATATTGAAAAAGCATTGGAACATGGGTATTATATAGAAGGGTATTATTTTGCTTCTGTAATAGCAGACTGTATAAACAGGAACAGGCAGCGGGAAGGAAAAGCTTGTGTGCCAGATTGTGCAGTTGCCAGTACATATAATAAACTTGAAATTCCTTCGTTAAAAGAAGGTTTCCATAAACTAAATTATGTAAAAATGGAAAATGGTGGTTTTGTAATAGAAGACTGGAGTGAGGATAAATGAAATTTGATGAATTTGATAAGCAGATGAGAATATATGAACAGTCACTTGACCAGGTGGTACTGCCAGACATATATATTGCAGCAAGGCTTGACGGCCGTTCATTCACAAGGCTGACCAAGGAAATATGCCAGTTTGAAGCACCTTTTGATATACGTTTCAGGGATTTAATGACAGATACAGCCTGTCATTTAATGGACTGTGGTTTCAGGATAGTGTATGCATATACAGAGAGTGATGAAATCTCTCTTTTATTCCATCCTGGTGAGCATGCATTTGGAAGAAAGACCAGGAAGTTAAATACAACACTTGCAGGTGAAGCAAGTGCAGTATTCAGCCTTGCTTTGGGAAAGGCGGCAACCTTTGACTGCCGTATTATACCACTTCCGGACAAGGAGAGGGTAAGGGACTATTTTGTCTGGAGACAGGAAGATGCCCATAGGAATTCATTAAACAGCTATTGTTACTGGACACTGCGCAAAGAAGGCCTGGCAAAACAGCAGGCAACAGCCATGCTTGAAGGGAAAACAGTTTCTTATAAGAATGAACTGCTTTTCCAAAGAGGAATAAATTATAATAATCTGCCTTGCTGGCAGAAGCGTGGAACGGGTATTTATTATAAGGATATTGTTATAGAAGGATATAATCCTGTAACAAATAAAAATACAGAAACTATGCGGAGAAAGTTATATATAGATTATGAATTAAAAACGGGCAAAGAATATGGTGAGTGGGCAGAGCATTTTCTAGAATTATAGGCAAATACAGATGGCAGTATAAATAACCAGATATGCAGGATTAGTGGCAACAGAAGAAACATTACATTAAAACCAGGAAATCTAGTTAATAAGGTTTCCTGGTTTTTATAATTATATAATGCCAGGGTCAAAAGTATTTTGCCTCCACAATTGGTGCTACAGATTGCTTGTCTGTATTTTTTAAATTTTAACTATTTTATAATAAAAGGAGCTATAATATGAGGATTTTATTAGTTGAAGATGATATAGAAACCAGTGATATGTTAAAAGATTTTCTTATAACTGAGAATTTTGAAGTAGTAACTGCTTATGATGGGAAAAGTGCATGTAAGAAATTTTTAGAAGATAAATACAGCCTTGTATTACTTGATATTATGATACCTGGAATAAATGGGATTGAAGTTATGAAGATAATACGTAAAAGCAGTACAGTACCAATTATTATTATATCTGCAAAAGATTCATATTCAGACAAGACATTAGGATTAGGTTTAGGTGCAGATGATTATATTACAAAACCATTTTCAGTTATAGAAGTGCTGGCAAGGATAAAAGCAAATATAAGAAGAAATACACAATATATACCAGATATTCCTAATAAGGAAAATATATTAAAAAAAGGAAATCTTACAATAGATACAGATACTTATTCTGTATTAAAAAATGGTAAAAAAATTGAACTTACAGTGAAAGAGTTTGAAATATTAAAAATGTTAATCCAGAATCCACAGAAAGTTTATACTAAGAACCAGATATACTCTTCTGTATGGAATGATGTGTATATTGGGGATGAAAATGCAGTTAATGTACATATTAGCAGGCTTCGGGGCAAGATAGAAGACAATCCACGTGACCCAAAGTATATCGTTACAGTCTGGGGAATTGGATATAAACTAGGAGATGTGGAATGAAGGATAGTTTAATTATATTTTTTATGGCATGTATTATTATTTTATTATCTAGTATTATCTTTTACCAGAAATTTGTTTTCAAAAAGGGAATAAAGTCAGAATTAGAAAAGGTATGCCAGAAACTTTCAGATATTTTAGAAAAAGGGACTGATGAAAAGGTTATGGTATTTACGGATAATAAAATAATTATGGATTTAAACGGGCAGATTAACAAGCTGTTAATAGACAGGCAAAAGATAAAGACTGATTATAAAAGACAAGAAATATCTTCTAAAAAAATGCTTGCAAATATTTCACATGATATTAAAACACCATTAACAGTTATTCTTGGTTATCTTGAGATTATCCGTCTAAGCAACAAAGAAAATGAAGCATTACAAAAAGTAGAAATAAAGGCAAAACAGGTTATGGAACTTGTAAACCAGTTTTTTACATTGGCAAAACTTGAAGCTGGTGATACAGATATAAAGATAACTAAAGTAAATATTAGTGAATCCTGCAGGGAAAATGTGCTTGGATTTTATGAAATACTAATCCAGAAAGAATTTGAAGTGGATATATTAATTCCAGAGCAGGATTTATTTGTATATGGTGACAGGGAATCTATAGACAGGATTTTATATAACCTGGTTTCAAATGTAATACGCTATGGAAGTGATGGTAAATATATAGGATTTCTTATAAGGGAAGATAGTGGTTATATATACATAGATATAACAGATAAAGGAGCAGGAATAGATAAAGAGTTTGCAGAAAGTGTATTCGAAAGGCTTTATACAATGGAAGATTCACGTAACCGCCGGATACAGGGTAATGGACTGGGGCTTACGATTGCAAGAAACCTTGCAAAACAGATGGGTGGCGATATACTGCTGGAAAGTACACCTAGAATAAAGACCATTTTTTCAGTAAAACTTAAAAAATTTATATATTAAATAAAACGAAAGAAATTTGTATGAATTATTCAAGAGTTTTGAAAAACTAAACTGTTATAATGGTTTTCAGAAAGGGGGCAGGAAATATGACATATATATTACAAACAAACCAGCTGTCAAAAGCTATTAATGGAAAACAATTAATTGAAGATGTAAATATCCATGTTAAAAAGGGAGAAATTTATGGGTTTCTTGGACCAAACGGTGCAGGAAAAACAACAGTAATGAAAATAATTACAAATATCTGGAAACCAACTACAGGAACTGTTGAGTTATTTGGAGAAAAACTTACACCAAAATCATATGATGTTTTAAAAAGAATTGGAAGCATTATAGAATTCCCATGTTTTTATGAACATATGAGTGGCAAAGAAAATCTCTGGCTCCATTGTGAGTATATGGGGTATTATAATCCAGACAGTGTAGATAATGCCCTTGGAATGCTAGGGTTACAAGATGCAGCAGACCAGGCTGTAAAAAGTTATTCATTAGGCATGAAACAACGTTTAGGAATAGCACGTGCAATTTTATGCAGACCAGAACTTCTTGTACTTGATGAACCAGTAAACGGTCTTGACCCAGCTGGAATAAAGCAGACAAGGAACCTTTTTAAAACATTGTGTACAGAATATGGTATTACCATTATTATATCAAGCCATATACTTTCAGAAATAGAAAGCATTGCAGATACTATTGGTGTAATTAAACGTGGACATATAGTAAAGGAAATTTCTATGAAAGAGATTTATGGAATGGACGCTCCATATATTGAACTTGAAACAAATGATATTAAAAAGACATCTTATATATTGTCTGGACAACTTGGACTGGATAATTTTAAAATTACAAATAATGACAGTATCCGTATATATGATGGTAAAACAACTACAAAAAATATATCAGCAGCACTTGCAAAATATAATGTAGATATTAATTTTATTGGAAAGAAGACGGAAAGCCTTGAAGACTATTTCTTAAAGCTTACAGAGGAGGGGAAATAATGTTAAAACTAGCCAGACTTGAATATAAGAAAAATAATATTGCAAAATATATACGTAATGCCTGTATCCTGGCTTTGGTTCTTTGTTTATTTTTATTTGCCATGGTTTTTCTTGGGATTGCCAATGACCCAGATGGCACACTGGATGCAGTAGAAGGTAAAGACACCGTGTCTGTACAAATAGAACTATTTACAAGTATATCTTATATAATTTTTACAGGTGTAATGCTTGCATCTTTTATTATAAGTGCATATAAAGATAAGACTATGCAGTTAATGTTTTCTTATCCAGTGAAGAGACAGAAAATATTAGTATCCAAAATGATAGCAGTGTGGTTTTTTAATTTTATTGCATTAACAGTAACAAAACTGCTGCTTTACACTTGTATATATATAGGAGCCAGAAGCCTGCCAGCTTCATTTATAGTTGATTTTAATATGGGAAACATATCATTTTATATACAGATTATTTTAAAATCCATAGTACTTGTAAGTATGGGATTTATAGCATTGTTTGCCGGTATGGTACTGAAATCATCAAAAGCATCAATAATTACATCATTTTTGTTAATATTTCTTACACAGGCTAATATTGGGGACTTTTCATTAGCTGGTAATCCAGGGGTTTCTGTTATTTTAATGGTAATATCACTTGCGTCTGCTGCTTTATCTGTACGTAATGTGGAAACAAGGGATTTAATTTAACCTCATTAAGTAAGCCCTTTAAAATACTCGCTTTTTAAGCGGTGGGTTTGATTTACCAGGTTTACTTAGTCCAGCAGGAGATTGGGCTCCTGCCAGACTGCCGTAAAGCGGCAATGAGGTTGGTTTGTTATTGGGCAAGTAGCTAATGCCTGCTTACAGGCAATGCGGATTGCGAATATCCGCTTGACTACAGGATATCTTACGGCAGTAACCCCATTATGTAATGCAAAAGATTATGAACTTGTTATTCCTGATAAGGAAATACATGATATTTTTGCAACCTGGATAAGTGAATGGATTGAAATGGCTGTTATCCAAGGAAATACTGGAAAATTAATGCAATTTTGTAAAGTTGCCAGCAACGGGGATGTTAAAAATATGGAAGGTTTGGTACAACATGCAAGAGGGCATTAGAACAGATAAAAAATAAAGAATATATTACAACTTTAGAACAAGATGGAATGGATATAATATATTTTTATAGAGTTGCATGTTATAAGAAAAAGTGTAAAATTGAATTAATAAAAAAAATATATATCAACAGACATAAAAGAATAACTGCAGGATTTCTTGTAGTTATTTTTTTCATTTCAGAATTATTAGCAAAAACCTGGAATTCTTTTCTGGACATATTGCTGATAGAAGCAAAATCTGGGAAAATATCAAAATTGTTTTGTCTTCCTTTTTATATGGCTTAATATTTTCTATTATAAAATTATCAAGGTTATTTTTACGTCACTGGTAATTTAAGATTGTAAAATCTTCCATAATGCCTCATACAAAATATAACTATAACATAAATAACAGATTTTTTGCAAATTAAATTTCAAACATTCTTCCAGGGAGAGACTGGTTTAGTCAGGTTAAATAAAAAATAATTGGAAATTATATTATAAAAACTGCAACCTTATACAAAAAAACTTGTTTATAATAAAAGAGAGACCAGATAAGATATAATTTTGAAGGGGTGGAAGTATGGAAGATAAAGCAATAGTGGAGCTTGTATGGAACAGGAAAGAGAAAGGGATAGAAGATATGTCTGCCAAGTATGAGAAATACTGTTTTGCCATTTCATGCCGTATTGTAAATAATAAAGAGGATGCGGAAGAATGTGTAAATGATACATGGTTTAGTGCATGGAATTCAATTCCTCCACACCGTCCTGTTAATCTTGCAGGCTACCTTGCTAAAATAGTGCGCAATATTTCTATAAACCGTTATAACAAGAAAAATGCAGCAAAAAGGGGAGGTGGCAGTATGGCTGTAGCTTTGGATGAATTATCAGAATGTGTTGCAGGCAGGGGCAGGGTTGAGGATAACCTGGAAATGGAACTGGTTACAGAAGTAATATCTGATTATCTGGATTCACAGGACCAGACAAGAAGATGGATTTTCTTACAAAGATATTTTTATCTTGCAGATATTAAGGAAATTGCTGGCAGGCTGGATATGAAAGAAGGTACTGTTAAATCGGTTTTGTGCCGTATGCGCAGACAGCTTAGGGATTATCTTGAAATGGAAGATGTAATGTGAAGAATAAATCTAAGACAGGATAGTGAAAAGTAGTGCAGAAATGCAGGCTTGTCCTGCTATGCTATTTGAGCCGCAAAAGGCGCGGCATGGAGGTTTTTTATGAAAATAAGGAAAGAAAAGAAAATTAAAGGGGAAATAATTTTAAAAGCAATAGGCGGGCTGCCAGATGAAATGGTAGCATGGGAAGATATGGAAGAACTTAAGGCTGGTGCAGAAAGACTTGAAAAACAAAGGGGAAAAGCAATAATACTTCATGGGTGTACATATGCTGCCATCGCTGCTTTATGTGCTATGGTACTGGTGGTTTCTTCTGATTTATTAAAGCAACATAATGTGCCAGATGTTAATTCTAGTTATTATGTGCCAGATGAAACACAAAATACAGATAGTAATATAAATTTATTTGCAGCAGTATTTAAGGAAGAAGATGTGAATAATATAGAAGATAAAAACATTACAGAGAAGAGCAGTTCTTCTGGAAATGCAGAAAAATCTTATGATAATAGTAATGACAGTACAGATAGTAATACTGGCAATATAAATATAAGGAACCAGTTAAAGGAATTTACAGAAGGAAGTTCTTTTAAATTGCAAGTGATACAAGATAGAAAGGAAAATCCAGGCAGCATTAGTGATAAAAAGGCATATATCGTATTTGTGGCAGATACAGATATCTATTTTAATCTTTCTTATAAGGGTGGCAGGACATATATATTAAAAGAAGATGGCAGCAAAAACTATATAAAAAGAAATAATAAGATATATTGTAATGCAGGAAGCCAGGTGTATTTTGATATATCTGGTGTGGAAGATAAAATGTATAATGTTAAAGATGCCATGTTGCCAGAATGGAAAAGTGATGGCATTGATATATTAGCATTTGTAGAAATATATTTGCCAGAAGAGGAAAAAAGTAGTGAAAAAGAAGCAGGAATATTTTATATTGGAAGAAAAAATACTAATAATGAAGATTTATATTATGGAATGTTTAAGAGTGGCACAGTAACTGGCACAGATAGTCCTGCTTTTATAAAACCAGAACAGACATTATACAACAAGACTGTAAAAAGCAGCATTATAAATAAAAATATGGCTGGCAAAAAGAAAAGTGATGTGTTTTTTTATAATAATGTGCCTGTTTATGGCAAGAGTGAAAAAAATAAAATTAAAAAGTATCTTGCTTCATTGCCTGGCAGTATAACAGAAAAAAAGGCAAAAGAAATGGGTATAGTAATAAAATTCTATGATTACAGAAAGAAGAATAAATTTAAAGATGAGTGGATTAGTTTTTATAAATATGTAAAGAAAGGTGAGGATGCCTGCCGCCCTGGCAATAGTGCCCTTACATGTTCTGCAAGCCCATATATGGCAGCAGTAGTAGTGCTTAAATACACTGTTGAAGGAGATGCGTGTTATGAGTATATATCTTTTATTGATGGTGAATATTATGTATATAGTGACAGTAGCAGGGATAAATATAAAGCAAGTACATGGGAAGGTTATAGTGAAATTGGGACATATAAATTTTTAAAGAAATGCAAGGTGGAACATAAAACATTAGATAAAGATAAATATTTATCTATAGAATATTCACTTTTTAAAAAAAATGATATAACTAATAAAGAAGCAAATGAATTATTTTCACAAAATAATTCATATGTAAATAAATATTATAATGTTTTTGGATATTATAAGTAAAGAATTGTAATATTTTGTCTATATGTGTTCTAGCTTCCCGTATAATTACTAATATTTTAAAAATTGACGTCGTTTTTGGGAATATTTTGATTTTTTGTTTGACGAAACACAATATCTAGTGTAAAATTATGACAATAGCTATAAGACATACCTGGTTAAGGTGTTGTCTTCTGTAATAATGTCTTGTAAATAGTTTACGCAGTATTTTACACAGATAAATATATCTTATTAAAACAATTTTATGCGTAAAATGCAGGGGAATGGAGATAGTAATGGACGAATATAAGAAAAAAATTCTTGAAAATGCAGGTATTGATATGGATGAGGTTCTTGAGAGGTTTATGGGAAATACCGGTCTTATGGATAAGTTTTTTTCAAAATTTCTCAATGACATGAATTATACAAAGCTTAATACAGCAATACTATGTGGGGATGCTTCAGGGGCATTTCTAGCAGCACATACACTAAAAGGGTTATGCGGGGATTTATATTTTAAAGACCTGGGAAAAATTGTATGCAAGCAGACATATCTGCTTAAGGGTGGTGATATGGAATCTGCTACTGCAATTATGCCACAAGTGGCACAAGAATATGAAAAGCTGTCAGCAGCATTTAAGGATTGTCTTCCATTAGCAGTTTAACTTACAGGCATCAATGTGGATTACAGGTATCCGCATTGATGCTCCAGGTATTCCGGAAAGTGGGCTTTATGCTCACTTCTTGATTTTAACATTATTATCACATACCAGGGAATCCTGGTAATAAGAAACACTGTTTTCTATAAGTTTTTGGCAATTATGTATATCAAGTTCTGTAATTTTATTATTTGGACAATATAATGCTTCAAGCTTTTTATTATTGGTTAAATCCAGACTGGAAATCTGGTTGCCAGAACATTGAAGTTCCTGCAAGTTTGTTAAATTTGAAATATCTAATTTCTTTAATTTATTTTTATCAAGGTTTAATTTTTTAAGTTTATTATTATGTGATAAATCAATTTCTTCCAGTTCATTATAAGACAAATCTAAACTTTCAAGCTGTTTGTTTTGGGACAGGTCAATTTCTTTAATATAGTTTAAATCCAAAGAAAGTTCTTTTAATTTTGGATAATTACTTAAATCCAGGTTAACGCTGTTTTTATTGTTGCCTCCTGTTGAAATGCGGCGCAGGTTATGGCATCCTTTTATTTCAAGTTTATTAAATCCATAATTTTCATCTTGTTCATCTGCACCAAATGGGTTGTTGTGGCATATAAGGTCTTTTAATGCTTTATTATCTTCTATTTTCAGGACTTTAAGCATAACAGTATCATAAATATATATTGATTTTAACTTTTTAAAAGATGGAATTTTAATACTGCCATAAAGTGGGCTGGTGTCCCAGTATATTGATTTGAGATAGCCATTTTTATCCCATTTGTAGTGTTTATCTGTTTTTACATCTTTGGACAGGCTGGATTTATAAGGTGGTGTTTGTTTAATTTGTGAATTTACTATTTTTTGCAGTTTTGCTACATCTCCAGCATTTCTTTTAGCTGCTTCTGCATGTCCTGACAGAATAGAAGAAAGACAAAGACATGTTATAAATACAGCTGCTATTTTAACTAATTTTTTCATATGTAATGGTCTCCTGTTATTATTATATTTTTTAACTATTATTATACTATTCAATTATAGAAAATCAAGTTGTTTATTTTGTATTGAATATTTATAAAAATAAGTTTATAATAGAATGATAAGGCTGGCTATCTAGAAAATAATTATTCAGTGTGCTGCCTGGAATATTCTATAATGTTCACAATATATAGTCCAGACATACAGACAGCAGGCTATTATCTGGAAATGTACCAGTACATATTTGTAATATAAACAGGAGGGGTAGTAATGGAAAAGCAGGAGAGTATTGAAAAGAAACTTACAAAGTCTTTTTTCAAAGTATCAGCAGTTACTTCAATAGCAGCAGTTTTAGGGTTAATCGCACTTGTTTTTGTATCATTAAGATATTCTTATGCGTTAAACTATTTTGGGTTTGCACAAGGTGATATTGGAAAAGCGATGTTTGAATTTGCGGATGCAAGGTCATCATTGAGGGCAGCAATTGGATATGATGACCAGGATGTAATTGAAACTGTGTCAAAACAGCATGATGAACATAAAGCAGCATTTGAAAAGAATTTTGCTGAAATAGAAAATACAATTGTATCAGACAGTGGAAGAGAAACTTATGATGAAATTAAATCTGCACTTGGCAGTTACTGGGAAATTGATGCCGAAGTTATGGAACTTGGCGCAACAACAGACAGGGAACTTTGTAAACAGGCACAAGAGATAGCACTTAATGAGCTGGCAGGTTCTTATAATAGTATTTATGCTAACCTTACAGAATTGTTAGATGTAAAGGTAGAGGAAGGTAAGAGCATTTCTACAAAGTTGTCGCTGGCAGGCTGGATTCTTGCCTTTGCTGTTGTGGCAGTTATTGCGCTTGCAGTGGTATTTGCTACTAAGATTGGAAAGAGTATTTCAAAGAAAATATCTTCTCCTTTAGGAAAACTTGGCAAGCGTCTTAAGACATTTGCATCAGGGGATTTATCATCTCCTTTTCCAATGATAGAAACTGGAGATGAAGTAGAATATATGGAAAAAGATGCCACAGAGATGGCAGATAACCTGAATGTAATTATAAAAGATATTGGCGAAGTTTTAGGTGATATGGCAGAGGGTAATTATTCTACAAAGTCCAGGGTGGCAGAAAGGTACACTGGTGACTTTAAGAAATTACATGAAGCAATGCATGACCTGAAAGTACAGATGACGGAAACATTACTCGCAATAGGTGAAGCCTCAAACCAGGTATCTGTTGGTTCTGGTGACCTGGCAACAGCGGCGCAGTCACTTGCAGAGGGTGCAACAGAACAGTCACATACTGTACAGGACCTGCATGAAACTATTGCAAATATTACTGTAGCCATGGAAAAAAGTGCAGAGAGTGCAGATGAGTCTTTTGTAAAAGCACAGCAGTATGCAAGCCAGGCTGATAACAGCCGTGAAGAAATGAATACTATGATGGCGGCAATGAAACGTATCAATGATACATCTACAAGGATTGGTGATATTATTTCTGAAATTGAGTCCATTGCATCCCAGACCAATCTTTTGTCTTTAAATGCATCTATAGAGGCGGCAAGGGCAGGTGAGTCTGGCCGTGGTTTTGCAGTTGTTGCAGACCAGATAAGGGAACTTGCAGACCAGAGTGCGAAAGCAGCAGTGGATACAAGGGAGCTTATAGAAAGTTCTATAAGGGAAGTTGAAGAAGGAAACCATGCGGCAAAGCGTGCATCTGAAGCTATTGGTTCTGTAGTTGACGGAATTGGCCAGATTGCAGATTTCTCCAAGAACCTTAAAGTTATAGTTGAAGACCAGGCAGAGGTTATGCGCCAGGCAAAAACAGGTGTAAACCAGATTTCAGAGGTAGTGCAGAGCAATGCTGCAACTGCACAGGAGGCTTCGGCAACTAGTGAGGAATTATTTGCACAGGCGAACATATTAGATGGTCTTGTTGGGCAGTTTGTATTAGCAAAACAGTAATAACTGCTGGCAGTGGTACTTATTGTGTGTCTGGAATTGTCAATATAATGTGTATACATTTCCAGACACATTTTTATTATATAAAATAGGTATAATTGGAATTTTTATTAAATGGAGGATAAATAAATGGGAATGACTATGACACAGAAAATTCTTGCAGCACATGCAGGACTGCCATATGTTGAGGCAGGGCAGCTTATTGAAGCAGACCTGGATTTAGTCCTTGCTAATGATATTACAGGTCCTGTTGCTATCCATGAGGCGGATAAACTGGATAAAAAGACTGTATTTGATAAGGACAAGGTGGTGTTTGTACCTGACCACTTTGCTCCAAATAAAGATATTAAATCAGCAGAACATTGTAAATGTGTACGTGAGTATGCAAAAGAACATAATATTACTAATTATTTTGAAGTAGGCCAGATGGGTATTGAACATGCCCTTCTTCCTGAAAAAGGGCTTATAGTTGCAGGGGAAACATGCATAGGTGCTGATTCACATACATGCACATATGGCGCTCTTGGTGCATTTTCTACGGGAGTAGGAAGTACAGATATGGGTTGTGGTATGATAACAGGAAAAACATGGTTTAAAGTTCCTTCTGCGGTTAAGGTAGTCCTTACAGGCAAGCCTTCAAAATGGGTAAGTGGCAAGGATGTTATACTTCATCTTATAGGCATGATTGGTGTTGATGGTGCTTTATACCGTTCACTTGAATTTACAGGTGATGGTGTTGCAAATCTTTCAATGGATGACCGTTTTTCTATTGCAAATATGGCTATTGAGGCAGGTGCCAAGAATGGCATTTTCCCTGTTGATGACAAAACAATAGCATATATGGAAGAACATTCAAATAAACAGTATACTATATATGAAGCAGATGAGGACGCAGTATATGATGAGGAATACACTATTGATTTAAGTGTCCTTGAGCCAACTGTGGCATTCCCTCATCTTCCTGAAAATACAAAGACTGTAAGTGAAGCAGGTGAGGTTAAGATTGACCAGGTTGTTATTGGCTCATGTACTAATGGGCGTATAGAAGACCTCCGTACTGCAGCAGAGGTAATTAAAGGACACAAAGTTGCTGATGGCATAAGAGTTATTATTATCCCGGCTACACAGGCAATATATCTGCAGGCTGTTGAAGAAGGGCTTGTTAAGACATTTATAGAAGCAGGTGCTATTGTGAGCACTCCTACATGTGGTCCTTGTCTTGGAGGTTATATGGGTATACTGGCAGCAGGAGAGAGGGCAGTTTCTACAACAAACCGTAACTTTGTAGGACGTATGGGACATGTAGATTCAGAAGTTTATCTTGCAAGCCCTGCTGTTGCAGCAGCAAGTGCTGTAACAGGAAAGATTTCACAGCCTTCTGAATTAGGCTTATAATCTGGCATAAATTAGTAAAACCATATAAGTATAGTAAGTATAGTGGAATGGTACTGCCCCGCATTACTATATTGTAAAGTGCAGTACAGAAATGGAGAAAATATTATGAAAGCATGTGGCATAGTCCATAAATATGGAGATAATGTAGATACAGATGTAATTATTCCTGCAAGATACCTTAACTCATCTGACCCAGCAGAGCTTGCCAAAAGTTGTATGGAAGATATAGACCCTGGATTTGTAAAACGTGTAAAGAAGGGTGATATTATGGTTGCCAATAAGAATTTTGGCTGTGGCTCATCACGTGAACATGCACCTATAGCAATTAAGGCTTCTGGAATTAGCTGTGTTATTGCTGAAACATTTGCAAGGATATTTTACCGTAATGCTATTAATATAGGGCTTCCTATTATTGAGTGCCCTGAAGCTGCAAAGGATATAGATGCAGGTGATACAGTTGAAATTGATTTTGACAGCGGAATGATTTATAACAAGACAAAAGGTAATGAATATAAAGGACAGGCATTTCCTGAATTTATGCAGAAGATAATTGCAGCTGAGGGTCTTGTTAATTATATTAACCAGAAATAAGTTTAGTGTGTTGTCTGTAAAGCCAGATATTCCAGGCAGAGATGCCTGTGTTATCTGGTTATCTTAAATACCAGGGCGGATAGTCCTGTAAAAGAAAGGTATGGTTATGGTAATGGTTTTTGGGCTGGTGCTTGCAGGTGGTATTGGAAGCCGTATGGGTAATAATGGTAAACCAAAGCAGTTTCTTATGGCTTGTGGCAAACCAGTTATAATCCATACACTTGAAAAGTTCTGTATAAATGGTGCTTTTATAAAGATTATTGTGCTTTGTCCTTCAGAATGGGTATCTTATACACAAGGACTTATAGAGGAATACCTTAGTAGTTATAAGAAGAATATAGCAGTGGCATCAGGTGGTAACAGCCGTAATAATACTATTATGGAGGGTATACGTTATATTGAAGATAATTATATTCTTGATGACAGTACAATAATTGTTACACATGACGCAGCAAGGCCATTTATTAATAACCGCATAATTAGTGAAAATATAGAGACAGCAATAAGATATGGGGCAGCTACAACAGCTGTCCCTGCAACTGATACAATACTTTATTGTCCTGGCGGACAGACAGTGGAAAGTATAACTGACAGGCAGGCATTATATATGTGCCAGACACCACAGACATTTTTTGCAAAAGAATTGCGTGAATTATATAATAGGTTAAGTGACAATGAAAAGGAACAGCTTACAGATGCGTCTGGCATATATATAAAAAATAAGCTGCCTGTTGGTATTGTCCAGGGGGAAATGTATAATTTTAAAATTACTTATCCTAATGACCTGGTGGTTGCTGAGGAATATATAAAGCGGGGTATTGTGTAAATAATATTTTGGGAATGGTAGCAGCCATATGGATTATATTATTGGATATAGGAGGTATTTGGCATGGAGGTTACAGTATTATGTTATTCCAGGTGTTCTACATGTAAAAAGGCACTTAAATGGCTTGATGAAAATGGTATTGCATATAATGGGCGTCCTATAAAGGAAGAAAATCCTTCAAAAGAGGAACTTGCAGATTGGTATAAGAAAAGCGGGCTTCCATTAAAACGTTTTTTTAATACAAGTGGTAATTTGTATAAGGAATTAAAATTAAAGGATAAATTGCCTGGAATGAGTGAAGATGAACAGCTGGAGCTGCTTGCAACTGATGGTATGCTTGTGAAACGGCCTTTAGTGGTTGCAGGGGATATAGTGCTGGCAGGATTTAAAGAAGAGGAATGGAAAGTTCTTATCTGACCACAGTAATGTGGTCTTTTTTTTATGTTTTTTTCTTTTGCCTGGAGATTTAGCTATATATACGCAGAGTAAGTGGTAAGTTTGTTTTGGGAATGGACTTGTAAGTGTATACATAGAAATCTATATAATCTATAATATGGAAATAGAAAATAAATAATATGTACCAGCTGTTTTTGCATGCAGTAAATAGAAGAAAGGGGATAAATATGGGAAGGTTTGTTACAGAGGAGATACTTTCAGGATACCAGGAGTATTTGTATGAGGAAGAGAAATCAGAAGCAACTATTAAAAAATATATGCGTGACCTTGGGAAGCTTGTGTTATATGCGGGAGGCAAAGAAATTACAAAGAAGATGGTAGTTGGATACAAGGAGTATCTAAGGAAGAAGAAAAAGTACAAGCTCACAAGTATTAATTCTTTTCTGGTGGCAGCAAACCGTCTTTTTGAGTATCTTGGGTGGTATGACCTCAGGGTAAGGACATATAAAATACAAAAGGAGGCTTTTGTTCCCGAAAACAGGGATTTATCCAGGGAGGAATACAAAAGGCTTGTAAAAGCAGCATTGAAAAAGGGTAAGATACGCCTGGCAATGATAATCCAGACAATATGTGCAACAGGAATGAGGATAAGTGAACTGGCAAGTGTTACTCTGGAAAGTGTGGCAGGAGGTGTTGTGGAAATCTACTGCAAGGGCAAACAGAGAATAATATTGCTTCCAGGGAAGCTTAGAAAAAAACTTCTGCGTTACATAAAGGAGAACAAGATTGCAGGAGGCATTGTATTCCGTACTTCAGGAGGGAAGGCAGTGGACAGGAGCAATATCTGGAAAGAGATGAAAATGTTAAGTAAAGAGGCAGGTGTACAAGAAAGTAAAGTATACCTGCATAATTTACGCCATTTGTTTGCAAAAGAATTTTATACGGCTGGAAAGGATATAGCAAAGCTTGCAGATGTACTTGGGCACAGTAATATTGAAACAACAAGAGGGTATATTAAGACAACAAGCCGTGAGCACCAGAAACTGCTTGACCAAATGGACCTTGTGCTGTGTAGTGCCTGAATATATTGTAAAATTGGGATGGTATGATAGTGGAAAAAGTCTAGAAATTTTTTCTTTTATTATTATATGTGGTAATTATAGGATGTGGATAATAATCTTTATAAACATAAAAAAGCCCATATTTACTGGGCCTAAAGGAATACA
>Ga0137308_101470_pt1 | contig 22739 bp, 22 predicted proteins | sample Inofrocosms_June_FD_97181 | JGI IMG/M metagenome (GOLD analysis project Ga0137308, IMG submission 97181) | Mouse cecal microbial communities from Vienna, Austria - N-Acetylneuraminic and N-Acetylglucosamine D2O microcosms_June | ecosystem: Host-associated > Mammals > Digestive system > Large... | reverse complement strand
AAAGCGACGCACTGCCGCTTGGAGAGCAGAATGCGATTTCTTACGGCGGTACCCGCTATCCGGCGGATATTTTGTGTGATTTGATGCATCTGGAAGGCGCGCAGGCGCTTGCGAATTACGAAGAGGACTTTTATGCCAAAACGCCTGCGGTTACGGTGAACGAGTACGGATTTGGCAAAGCTTATTATGTCGGGACGCATTCAGATCCGGCGTTTTATGAGGCGTTTATGTACAAGCTGTTTGCACAGGCAGGGATCAAGCCGGTACATCATACTCCGCTGACAGCATGATGTTCAGGTTTGCCGGATAAGCTGTACCATCGCTTGTGCAATGCGGTGTGCGCCTTTGCCGTCAACGGCTGCTTTTGCCTGCGTCCCCATTTGTTTTCGATATTGCAGGTCTTTTTGCAGCATTTTTGCCGACGCCACGATTTGTTGGAGTACGGCACGGCGGTTGTTTCTGACATCGCCTGCATACAGTACGAGCCCTGCGTCCGCATAAGCGATTGTGCCGTCCAACTGGTTATCGGCAAGCGTAAAGCATATGGTCGGCACACCGCAGGCACACAGTTCAGCCAAGGTGCTGCCGCCTGCCGATACTGCCGCGTCACACAGCTTCATCACCCGGTCAATATCCGGGATATCGTGATAAATATGCACCGTCGTATCTTTTGCGGCAATATTGTGCAAAAGCGGGAGATTATGATAAAACTTTCCGGCTACGACATGTTTTTCCACAGATGGAAATACCTGCTGCATTTGTTCCAAAATGCCCGTTAACATTTCATACGGATCTGTCCCGCCGGTGGTGATCATCATTCGCTTAAAATGCTCCCGCACCGGCGGTGCATCCTGGGCAAATGCTTCCCGAAGCGGTGCATAGCGAATGCCAAGCAGAAAGCGCCGGCTGTCTTCTTTTAACATCTGCTCGGCTCCGTATCGATAGTGCACAGTCAGATCCGCCGGGTATTCAAAGTGCCGCAGGTCATCGATATATACGGTTTTGCAGATGCTGTGCAGCTGCTGCATATACGTATAAGTAATATCGTAGGAGTCTACGAGCACGCAGGCGGCGTGCGTCCGTATAAGGATCTTGGACAGCTCGTCTAATTCCTGTTCCATCTGCGCATAGGTATGTTCCATGCAGATGCAGGAGAAGCCGTTTTGTACAATCAGGTGTTCTGCGTAGTGCTCTGCAAGAATAAAGATTACATTGTGCCCGGATTTTTTTAACTGGAATGCGATGGACATGCAGCGCATAATATGTCCCATTGCTATTTTTTCGTTCGCGTCAGCGCGGATTGCGATTGTTCCCAATGTTAGTTGTCTCCTTTTTTATAATTAGAAAATCCAGCCCGCCTGCAATGTAAACGGACTGGATGGATATTTTCTGCATTTTATTTTACCGATTTTTTGTTTATTTTTCAAGTAGATTGTTGTAAAATTATTGGCTGGCTTGCAAGATTTAGATCAAGTTCATAAGCATTATATTTATATGCATATCCCATATCCAGAAATACTTTTTGAGAAGCAATATTATCCGGTTTCACCTTTGCGGCAAGCGTCTCAACCGAGGGGAAATCCTTTTTCACCTGTTCTATCAAAAGATGCACCATTTCCTTTCCATATCCCTGGCACCTTTTTTCCGGGCAGATACTGTAGCCGATTACCGCTTTGCTTCCTTCGACGGTTACCCTGATTTGTCCAACCGGTTCTTCTTCGCACATAAAAATATACTGCCTTGCGTCTTCACGTGCCAGGATCTGTGCAAACCACCTGCAATGCTCCTCGTAAGTAATTTCGGCAGGTGAAAATGCGTTTTTTCGGACGGTGCGCTCATTTGCCCATCGAAACAGCAAATCGATGTCCTGGCTGTCTGCGTATCTTAAGTATCCCAATGTGTCCTCCTGTCTTGCCTTACGGTTTTAGATCCTTCCGATCATATCCATCTGCAACGGCGTGCCTCTTTTTATGTCCCGCAAAGCAGTCTGGCCCAATACTTCCTGGAAATATTTTGGCTTTAGTCCGTAGCCGGGACGAATGATTTTAATATTTTCTTCTGTGAGCGTTTCCCCTTTTTTGAGATCCCGTATACAAAAAACAGAGCGCCGGAAGGCGATATTTTCTGCTTCCTGTCTGGTTGTGCCATATTGGATCTTTCCGACGGCTTTTTTTGCCTGGCGGACGTCTTTTACCATCTGGCAAAACTCTGAGGGATTCATAGAAAAAGCAGCGTCTGGATTTTCTATTTCCCGATCCAGGCAAAAATGCTTTTCGATTACAGACGCGCCTAACGCCGCTGCTGCAACCGCGCCGACGGAACCCATTGAATGATCGGATAATCCGACAGGGACGCCAAATACCTGCGACATATTCTGCATTGTTTTTAAATGCATTTCATCGGTAACTGCCGGGTATGCACTGGCACAGCGCAGCAGTACGATCTGGTTGTTTCCGCTGCGGCGGATCGTCTGTACTGCCTCGTCGATTTCCGCTAAATCTGCCATACCGGTGGACAGGATAATCGGCTTTCCTTTTGCGGCGACATAGGAAAGCAATGGCAGGTCAACCAGTTCAAAAGAGGCGATTTTGTAACATTCGATGCCGATGCTTTCTAAAAAATCAACGGCGGTGTTGTCAAACGGTGTTGAAAAAAAATCAATCCCGATGCCGGCAGCTTCTTTTTTTAACGCTTCCTGCCATTCCCAGGGCGTATATGCCTGCTCATACAGATGGTATAGCGTCTCGCCCTTCCAGGCGCCGTGATTGATCTGGAAATATGGATTGTCACAGTCAATCGTCAGCGTATCCGGCGTATACGTCTGTATTTTGACGCAGTCCGCACCGGATTCTTTTGCGGCATGGATAATTTCTTTTGCCCGCGCCAGGCTGCCTGCATGGTTTGCAGACATCTCCGCGATAATGTAGATATCTTTTTCCAGCTTTTTATACAGATCCATAGTATGTTCTCCGATTTTCTTTTTCCAGCAGCAGCTTGTATTTCAGCTCGGCTAACTGCCAGTCTTGTGGCGTGTCAATATCCTGGGCTTCCAGCTCTGGCTGTACCAGGGCAAGCAGATTCCCGGACATGATATTTTTCGTCTGTTTCAGCCGCTCAATGGAAAACGCGTAATATTGGCCGCAGTCGTGATAGAGCTTTTCCAAATCCTGCGACCTGCAATCCCGGTACTGCGCCCATTTCAGACTGGCATAGCCATCAGTTACAGTCATTCCGCGCTGCGGCGGGTAGGAAAATGCCACGACCGGAAGAACTGTGTGGGCAGGATTCTTTTTTAATTCCCGCATAGCGGTTTTTAATTTTGCTCCGGTAACAAAGGGCGCCGTTGGATAGATACAGCACGCGTATGTAAAGGAGGCCTTTCTTTTTTCATACTGATCTATAACTTCCAGCAAAACCTCGCTGGTCGTTGCAAAATCATCCGCAGTCTTGTCACTTCGCAGAAACGGTACGTTTGCGCCGTAGCTGACAGCAGTCTGCGCGATTTCGGCGCTGTCGGTGGATACCATGATTTCGTCAAATATGCCGCTGTCTAATGCTGCCTGAATCGAATAGGCAATCATTGGCTTTCCGCAAAATTCCTTTACATTTTTTCCGGGGATTCTTTTGCTGCCGCCCCTTGCGGGAATAATAGCGATCGATTGTTTCATATGCACCTCGGTTTGGTTTTCGTTTTCTTCTTTCCGATAAAATGAAGCGTCTCACATTCTGATTCCAGCTCCAGAATGGAACGCACAACTGCCGTTTCTTCAAATCGATGGAAAAGCTGCCGCATCTGGTGTTTGTCTGCTACAATGCGTACCTGTAAAGGCAGAGCCGCCGTTCCAGACGCAGGGATTTCCACAAGCCCTTCCGCGTTTGCCGGGGTATGCTGATAGTCTCGGTATAACGGATGGTTCCAGGTGTGCATATTTGCGTAGATCACGGCATGTTCCTTCATACAGTCTTCAAAGTTCAGCAGCAGCGTCTCAAAATCTGCCTGTGAAAAATAGTAAAGGCATTCCGAGGCAATAATAAGGTCAAACGTGCCAAACAGCTCCCTGACAGATAGATGGTCGCCCAAAAGATCACAGGCGCGAAAGCGGCTTTTGTCAAATCCGTGTGTTACGATACAGCAGTCAACGGCGTCTTTTGAAATATCGATGCCATAGACGTCAAATCCCAGTTCTGAAAAAAATGCCGCGTTTGCTCCGTGGCTGCATCCAAAATCCAGCACTTTGACAGGGTGGCTCCGGTTTTCCAAATCCTTTTTTATAAAATGATAGTACAGGCTGACAAGCCCGTCGGTCGGATAGCGGTTGCCAAACGAAGACGTCTGATAGACCTTTGCCCATGCGGCAGCATTTTGTTTTGTTCCATGCTCCATTTTTACGTCCTCCTTTACTGAAAGATCTGCTCGCGCGCAAGCGTAAAATCATACAGATTCCTGCACATATGGTACTTTGCGTCTTGATAGATGATCGGATAGCTGTCGGACAAGCGTACTTTTTTTATCGGAATCCCGTTGATTTGACAGCTTTGTGCAATGCCCCGTGCTTCCAGGATCTGCCCGATCCGGTTAAACTGCTCGGTGCTTCCAAGCTCCAGGTATCTTGCCGGATATTCGTACGTGCGCACAGAAGCGGTACCGTCTTTTGCAACATAAGTGCCCGTAAACTGCTTTAAAAACCGGTACGGGACTTCGGCACAGGTCTCTGCATAGTGTACGAATGTCATGCTGCGTTTGTAATCAGTGCCGAGCATAACCTGGATTACATTCTGCTGGTGCATATAGGCAAACGGGGAATCGCAGCCAAACGAATTGCTGTTTTGCATTGCGCACAGCAGTGCCTGATCCCTGCCCCATACGCAGAAAGAGTGCATCGGATGCGCCGTGCGCTGAAAGTCTGCCCGCTTAAGCGCGGCATTGCCCAAAGCGCCCGTTGTACAAGGCGTGTTTGTGTAATCATAAAAACCTTGATTGCTGAAATCAAAATGAAAGGTAGGGATTAACAGCGTGCCTTCTTTTGTAATCTGTTCCTGAAAGCTGTCAATCAGCGCATCAGCAGAAAAGGCTTCTCCATGCAGCCTGGCTGTCTGGGCAAGTGCCAGCAGGTCGGAGGACAGGTACACGCGGTCTGCACGCTGAAGCCCGATTGCCGCGGCGATGGACTTGTAGGACAAATAGGGTGCCTTCATGGATTCTGTTTTCCTTTCACATAGCGGTAAATCGCCTCTGGTGTATCAAAATGCTCCGGCACCAGCTCCCAGGGCGCGATTTCGATTTTGTACCTGCTTTCCAAAGCAGGCAAAAGCCTGTCGAAAATTAGAAGCGAGTCCATATAGCCGCTTTCAAATAACGGCGTAGCTGCTGTCCAGTTTCCAAGCGGCTGAATTTCATTTAACAAACATAAAATCGTATCTAATTGAACCTGCATGATGTTGTTTCCTCCACATATTGTTCCTGCAATAGCTTACGGTCAATCTTTCCATTGGAATTTAAAGGAAGCGAGCGCAGGCAGATGATTTCATCCGGCAGCATATAAGACGGCAGATAGTTTTGCAGAAACAATAATATTTCTTTTTTTTCGGCGTTTCCCTGATATAGCAGCAAAATATGGTCTTTGTTTGGGTCGTAAAGGCAAACGGCACGCTGAAGCTTTTCAAAAGCGGCAGCGATGCTTTCGATTTCGCCCAGTTCAATACGATAGCCCATATGCTTGATCTGAAAATCCTTTCGCCCCAGATAAATATATTCTCCCTGCTCGTTTTGCTTTACCAGGTCTCCGGTACGGTACACGGTTTCTGGATAAAGCGAATGCAGCGGATTTTGCACAAAGGCTTCGCTTGTTTTTTCCGTATTGCTGTAATAGCCCATGCCTACGAAAGAACCTCTGAAATACAGCTCGCCTTGTTCTCCTGCCTTTGCGCGCAGCCCCTCGTGCGTTACAGCGAATGCCTCCATATTTTCACAGGCATAACCAATCGGAATCGGTTCCTCATCCGCAAATTCCCGGTTTAAAATATAGTACAGCCCGATATCCGTAATTTCGGTAGGCCCGAATAAATTGGCATACAAGGCATCGGGCAGGTGCCTGCGCCAGATATTGAGCTGTCTGGTCGGCATGACCTCGCCCGCAAATAAAATCGTATGAAGGTGCGGGAGCTTTACATAGTCTAATGCGTTCCAGTTGGCAACGATCGAGAGCGCGGAAGGTACCCAGTAGATCGTGTTTACCTTTTTTTCGTGCAGCCAGGCAAGCAGCTTAACCGGAAAGGAAAACAGCTTTTTAGGAATGATCTGCAAGGAAGCCCCACAGCATACCGTACAGAAAATATCCAGTACAGACATGCTGAAATAAAACGGCGTCTGGCTGCCAAAGACCGTTGTATGGTCAAAATGAAACGTTCGGCTTGCCCATTGTGCATAAGCAATGACGGAGCGGTGGCTGATTACACTGCCTTTTGGAATGCCGGTAGAGCCGGAGGTATACAGTACATACAGCGGATCAGCGTCGATCATCGTACTGCGGATCGATTGCAGCCGTCTGAAAACCTCGGACGGTTCTGCGTGCGGACACAGCAGATCGTCAATATCCAGTACGGTGTATCCGGCAAATACGCTAGTCTGGGATACGGTTGTTCCTTTTTTTAGAATCGCGGCGGGCTTTAAGCATTCCAGAATTTTGCGGACACGCTCTGCTGCCATTGCGGTGTCTATACATACATAAAAATTTCCGCTTGCGGCAACACCGAAAAAAGCGGTCAGGCACTCCACGCACTTTTCCATAAAGACGACGATCGGGCGCCTGGTGGCAAACACCTGCATGGAGATACTATAGCCGATGGTTTGCGCCTGCTTTTGCAGATCCGCATAGGAAACTGACGTATGGCAGTCTGAAAATGCAGGCTGCGCCGGATGCTTTGCGGCTGCTTGTTCAATAAATTCCAATACATGATGTACTGGTTTATGCTGTTCGTTCATACTCGTTCTCCTGCATCAGATGCTGTCGTGCAAGGCTCGCCTGTGGCTTTCAGCAGCCCGGCTTGTACCAGTTGTTTTACAACAGGAATCAGCATGTCGGCAGAACAGCCAATGCGGTCGCTGATCGCAATCAGGTCGTTTGTCCCGTCTGCGTAAGCGATCAATGTGGTCATACCGTATACGGCATCATACTGTCCTTTTCTGCTGACCGCGGGATATAACCCGCGCTTGCCAAGCTGCGGCTCGCAAAGCACCTGAACCTGATAGTATTTGTTATATTCCAGCAGTTCGGTTACTTTTGTCATTACTTCAAAACTGCCCTGGAATCCTTCGGGTGAGATAAAATCCATATTGTCTGCCGATGTATGGTACTGCGGATATTCCCCGTATTTGGAACGGCAGAAAGTAACGACAGGCAGGTCAATGCCGGGAGCGTTATACTGCCGCTCGTCGGAGCCTCTTTTTAAAAAAGAATAGCGCTGATAGTCCCCACAGTGATCCCGCAGTATGTTTTTCAGCGCGCGGTCAGCCAGCGTATTGCCGTATCTGGATTCTACGATCGAATAATGATAATGGTCTCCCACGCACGAGAGGTTAAAGCCTGCGATGACATGTGCCTTTAATTCGTCCTTATGCCTGCTCAGATAGCAGATCGAGCCGATCGTCTCTGGTACGAATACAAAACGGTACGTATATCTTCTTGTCTTTTTCTGCAACAGCCATTGCGCCAGATAAACGGCAAGTGCCGGGCCGGAACACTCGTTATTTGCCATAGAAGGGTGGCAGATATAAGTGGAAAAAAAGATCTCCTCTTTGCATTCGCCCGGTATAACCAGTTCTCCGTAGGTCAGGCTGCCTGGCTTAAGCGTACTTTTGATTACGGTATGGTAATTGTCATTTGGCAGGCTGTTTTTTTGACGCTCACTCATGCAAAAGCCAAAGCTTTCCCGGTAATAAGAGGTGACATAAGGAATCACGTCCGGCTGCGAAGGCTCTGTATAAAGATGCGCCTTTAACTGTTCCAGCGTCACATACTGGTCGACCGGAACCGAGTAGCCCATAATGTGCAGGTTGTTTTCACGAAAGTCAAGGATTCTCTTTCCAGCGCTGTTTTCAATATATCCTTCCGTCAGGTTCCATTCCTTTGGTACTTCCCAGTCAAATACTTTTGTGCCGCTTGGCACTTCTGTGATTTTGATTTCTGGCACCCGTTTTTGCAGAATGCGAAGCGTCTTGCGCACGCCGTCTCCGGTAATGCTGCGGCAGATCGGAAATAATTCATCTGCGATCTGATAGATCTGCGTTCCGGCATGTTCCACGTTTTCACCCTCCATTCAGCTTGTTTTTTCCATTAAAAACCACGTTGCGTCATCTCTTGGAAATACCGGATCTCTGTGATAAGAAAATCCATAGTCCATCAGCCTGCAATCTGGATATTTGTCTAAAAATTCTCCGGCAAAATCCCGTTTGAACAGTTTTCCGCCAAAGCCTCGGTAAGGAAGCTCCACAGGCGTTGGATTGTAGTATTCACAGAGGCAGATATATTTTGCGGACGCCTCATACAGCTTTTGATAGACGTGTTGCAGCTCGTTCGGATTTGTATGGATTAAAACGCCGGAGATTAATACGAGATCATACGTGCGGCAAGGTGTATATTCTAAAATAGACGTTTCAAATACTTCGATGCCGTCCCTAAAAAATGGATCGGATTGTAAGGTCTCCGCCGCCTTATGATTAATTTCTATCGCTGCCGGTGTGATCCAGGGCAGCAGCGTTTTTATTGCTTTTAAGTTGATCCCGATATTGGAGCCAAATTCTATTACGCTTTTGATACCTGCGGTCTTTCCTAAGATCTTTGCGTACAGCCCGATGGCGGGTGCAAGAAATTCCTGTGTGCAGGCATTTCTTTCTATGTATTCGTCTCCGAACGTTCCGCTCCAGAAGGTTTCCTGTTCTGTTTGATAGCCCATGTGTTGTCCCTTTCTCTTGTTGTTTTAATGTGCGGCATCCATATCCGAGAGCATCCTGCGAAGCTGTTCGACATCCAGCCACTGTGTATTTGTCCCGGAGCTGTATGCAAAGCCGTCCCGGACTTTTGTTCCGCCAGGCAGAATGCGCTCTTCTTCCCACCAGCTATAATGCGGGTAGATAATATAATGTTTTTCATATTCGTAGGTCATAGCGGAATCTTCCTGTGTGACCATGATCTCATGCAGCTTTTCTCCTTCCCGGATGCCGACTTCTTTTGTACGGCACTGCGGCGCCATCGCCTGTGCAAGGTCAGTAATTCGAAACGACGGGATTTTGGAAATAAACGTTTCGCCTCCTTTTGCCTCATGCAGTGCCTTAATCACTAACTGCACACCTTCATCCAGGCTGATCCAGAACCTTGTCATACGGTAGTCCGTGATTGGAAGCACGGTTTCTCCCTGCGCGAGCATCTTTTGAAAAAATGGAATGACAGAGCCGCGGCTTCCTGCAACATTGCCATACCGCACAATCGAAAACCGCACATTTTTTTCGCCTGCATATGCATTTGCCGCAATAAACAGTTTATCGGATACCAGCTTTGTACCGCCATACAGATTGATCGGATTGACGGCTTTATCCGTGGACAGTGCCACGACCCGTTTGACGCTGCGGTCGAGTGCGGCATCTACCAGATTCATAGCGCCGCTGATATTTGTTTTTACCGCCTCCATCGGATTGTATTCACAGGCGGGCACCTGCTTTAAGGCTGCGGCATGAACGACGTAGTCCACGCCGTCCAAAGCACGGTACAAGCGCTCCCTGTCCCTGACATCGCCGATAAAAAAGCGTAGTTTTTCTTTGTATTGCTTTAATTTGTCTGCCATTTGGAATTGTTTGAATTCATCTCTGGAATAAATAATTATTTTTTTCGGTTCGTAATGGGTCAGTACATAGTTTGTAAATGCGTTTCCAAAAGAGCCTGTACCGCCTGTGATAAGAATTGTTTTTTGATTTAACATAGATTTTTCTGCCTCCTGCATCATTCTGTGACCAGCCCAGCCTTCCCAGCGGACAATTCTGCTTTCCCAACGGTTTGTATCGTAAAGGTTTCCATGATCTGCGCGTATTCTTCGAGCAGCTCCATATACATTTTCCCCTGCCGTGCCAGCTCGATCCCTCCGTCTTCAATCGTATTTTTTCTTAAATACTGCCCGGAACGGATAATCTGCTCGGCACGTGTCATCGATTCGCTTAACAGTTCAAAGTTGGGATTTTCTTCAATTTTTTTCCGGTTTCGTTTCACCTTCTTCAATATTTTCACATAGGCACGCTTGTCCAGATTTCCTTTTTTGCAAAGCTTGTCCAACTGTGCGTACAGCTTTCTGCCTTCCTGCGCCAGCGTTACGATAGCATGTACCTGGTTTGGCGTATCATGGAAATAAGCAATTATTTTTTCCTGCTCCTGTTCGTTAAACACTGGTTCCAGGCTGTCGATACATGCCTTAATATCCACTTCTTTGTTACATTCCTGGTCAATCACATCCGCAAGCGCCATTAATTTTGTCCCTTCGATTCTGGCGCCGCCTTCTGTGGCATTGATAAACTCTGTATCGTGCCGTTTCTGCCACCACTCGATATATTCCCCAAACCATTTGCGGTATCCGTCCAGATTTTTCAAGGTAGGCACTTCATCCTCATAATTGCCGGGAACTTTAATAAATTTTTCCGTATCTTCCTTGGGCATAACCTCTTGAAAGGTACCGTCCGCGTGTGATTTATTGCCGGTATACGCTAGATCCTGCCCCACAAAAATAATTTTCCGAAATCCAAGATGGCAGGCAAGTGAAAAGGCAAGCGTCGCTACCGATCCTCCGGTTGGAAAGCCTTCGATCGTTTTATCATTCATCTCGAACAGCTTATGGACATATTGGTAGCCTTCGTTATAAAAGAATTTTTTTCCGGTATGGTAATCCATAATGGAGTGTGCGGCCGTTACCTTTGTTAACATCGGCAGATTTTTTGCCTGTTCCGTTTCTATGACTTCCAGCGGTTTAATTCCATCCAGTGTAGCGAACAGATCCGGTTCAATTCCTTCCCGCAGCAGTGGCTTTACGGCTGTATCGACCGCGATAATAAAGGACTTGTTTTTGGCTCTTTTCAGTTGTTTGATGTTTTTGTTTAGCGAAGGGCCTGCGGAAACAACAAACGCGGGTATATCTGATGGAATTAGCCGAAAGAGCTGGAATGCTTTATAACATCCAGGAATATATTTTACATTGTTGTAAAAATTTTCAGCCTGATAGGGGGTGAAAAACATTTTTGTACCGATATGTACGTAATAACTTTCAGCTTTTTTTACCAAAATATCCAGAAAGCTGCTTACTTGTTTTTTGCACAGCTCTATATAGTTTGGAAGTACAAAATATTTCATATACGGGATCTTATCGCCTTGCAGCATTGTGGCGGCTAGTCCTTCCAGCCCCTCCTCATTGATGCCTTCTATAATAAAAACAAAAGTACGGTCTGCAAAGATCTTTTCAAAATCAATGCGTTCCAACTGTTTGTAAAATACAGAAAATATTGGTTCATAAATTAAAATAATGACACTTTGATCTGTGGCATTTACTAATTCTTTCAGGTAATGAATATTTCCCATACCAAGCATAAAGACAGGTGCATTGGGAAAGATCCTGCCCAAAATGGAAATTTGGTTTTTTGGATGTGCTGATGGATCACGCCGTCCTGCAAGATACAGCTTTCTGCCTTTTTTCTCTATGGCTAAGATTTGTTCTCCGGTAAATGCGGTTTCTTCTGTTATGCTCACCGCCTCTTTTTTCTGCAAATCGTCCTTCTTTTCTTCTATGATTTTAAGGATGCCGGGAAAACGTTTTTCCAATAGTTTAAGGTTCCTGTCTTTCGTGTTGTCCGACATATGTGTTCTCCTTTTCCTTAAAATAATCTTCTGAAAGAAACAGCTCCAGATAGCCGGATATTCCCTGCTCCAGAGCATCCATCATAAGCACGTGGTCATAAGCTTTTAGTGCCGTTTCGCAATCCTTTAGGATATCTATTAAATTTTCAATTATTCCTGGTTCCGATAAATCTTGTTTTTCTTTCAGAAACCATAAAACAAATTCCTGCACTTTGGGAATCAGGGTTTTACTGTTTTCCACATAGTTATGATCCCGGTGATAGGTTGCGTGAAATCCAAGGAAATTAATTTCTTCATATAGTATTTGTATTTTTTCTTCCATCCTGGCTCCTTTTGTTTTAGAGAAAAAACCAGCAAAAGCTGGTTTTTTCTCTAAAGGGTATCCTTGTTTACTGGAGTAAGGACAATACGCCCTGCGTTGATTGGTTTGCCTGTGCAAGCATAGACTGTCCTGCCTGTGCAAGTATATTGTTCTTGCTGTAATCAACCATCTGGGATGCCATATCTGTATCGCGGATACGGGATTCTGCTGCCTGTGTATTCTCGGATACATTATCCAGGTTTGCAACCGTATGCTCTAAACGATTCTGTAATGCACCGAGTGCAGAACGCTGTGTAGATACGGAATTGATAGCATTCTGAACGGCTTTTAAGGTAGCATTTGCTGCGTCATAACTAGATACGGTAGGCATATCATAGGTTACGGAATCGCCAAATCCTCCTGCGGTTGTTCCGCTGGTTCTTGCATTTTCCAATAATCCGCTCCATGCACTGTTTGCTGCTTCTTTATATACGGATTCTAATGCACTTGGGCCAGCAGCAATAGCAGATTCTTTTGTAGCGTATCCTGCATCGCCTGAGAGAAGATGGAACTTTCCGTCAGATGTCATTCCAATCATATCGTCTTCAAATGCTTTTTTACCTTCCGCACCGACAGCATCTTTAAACGCACTTAAATTACCAGCAGCACTGTCAGAAGCATCATATTTATATTCTGCGCCCATGTAAGAGATCGTATTGTAAGAGATCGTATCTATTCCTGCAAAGGCTTTAAACTCCTTTAAACCAAGAGATTTTGCATCCATTTTTCCGATGCTGATACTGATGCTCTGGTTTGCGTTTGCGCCGACCTGAAGCTTCTTATCGCTGAAGGAACCGTCTAATAATTCCTGTTTGTTAAACTGTGTTGTTTCAGAAATTCTGTCCAGCTCTGCGGTTAAAGCTTCCAGCTCCTGATTGATCGCGTCACGGTCAATGCTCTGGTTTGTATCGTTTGCACCCTGTACAGACAGCTCGTTCATACGCTGTAAAATGGAATGCGCTTCATTTAACGCACCTTCTGCTGTCTGGATCAAAGAGATACCATCCTGTGCATTTGCAGATGCTTTGTTTAAGCCGCGTACCTGGCTTCTCATCTTTTCTGAAATCTTTAAGCCTGCTGCATCATCTCCTGCACGGTTGATCTTGTAACCAGAAGATAATTTCTCAGAAGATTTTGCCTGCTGGCCAGTTGTAACACCCAACTGACGGTTTGCGTTCATTGCTGTAAGATTGTGCTGTACTACCATTGCCATAATATTTTCCTCCTTGTTTTGAAAATGCCGCAATTCCTTTTGCGTGCATGTGTGGTATCTTCTACCTGAAATAACAATCTATAACAATGCCAGATCCCTAGGCTAATCCGGCACTATTACCATACATAACGTCCCTTTGCCTTTCTTGCCTTTTTGCGTTCTTCCGCTAAAATAGCGCGTATTTTTTCCTGCGCTTCTGCGGAAAGCTCCCTGTCCTTATAATGGGTCACTACATTTCCAGGCTCTTCGGCAAGCTTTTGTTTTTCAAATGTGGAACTCCTTGCAATATTCATGCTCCTTGGCGCATCGACCAAGATCCGCAGATTATTGGAGCTTCCTCCAGCGAACACCAGCTTAATTTCATTTCCGATCAGCAGATATTCCCCTGGCTTTACGGTCAGTTTCAACATAATAACCTCCCTGTTTCCCCGTTCATATCCAAATGAACCAGATAGGATGCAACTTTCTCTTCAAACTGTTGCATTCTGTAGGTTTGTGTCTGAAAATGCCGAAAACGCAACGGATTTAAGAGAATGCGGTTGCAAAAAAATTAAAAAAATTTTTGAAATTGGGGGTTAAGTATCGCCCGAAAGTGCCGATATTAATAGTGTCAAAAGAAAAATGCAACATTTTGAAGAAAATGTTGCATTTTTTTGTGAGTGAAAGTTTTGAGTGCTGAAACAGTAAAATGCGTGTGGGATAAGCATATTTTTAGATATCCACGGCAGATTTCAGTAACTTGACACTAAATTACCACAAGGCTTTTAGGAGAATGGAATAATGAATTGTAAGGTGGTGGAAAGGATAAAAAGCCTGGTGCCCATATGGACTGATGCAAGTAAGTATAAAATTAGATACTTGAATTTAAGTTATAGGCATGGTATCCTTTTAGGTATAAAATGAGGATTATCTTTTTTTGAGTTAAATCAAGCAACCAGTTATGGTATTTCAGTATGGAGGGAATAAAAATGTGTAGTATAGCGATAAATATTCCAGATGAAGTTCTTTTCGATACAAAAATGACTATGGAAGAAGCAGGGACTTTTGTCAGACATGCCGCTGCCATTGCCTATTATACGCAGAGTGGTGTATCTATTGGGTATTGTTCGCAAATTGCAGGGATGCCTGAAGAGGATTTTATCAAATTTCTGGGAAAGAATCAGATTTCTATCTTTCACTATGATAATAAAGCAGAATTTTTAAAGGAATTGGAAAATGCGTAAAGTAATTGTGAATTCCACGCCGCTGATCGTTCTGAGCGGAGTTGGGAGGCTTGACTTATTGAAAAAACTATATGGGGAAGTGATCATTCCGAAAGCAGTGTATAGAGAGGTTACAGCCAAAAAGGATTCGGTTTGTATGCAGGTGATTGGGGAAAGTGATTGGATACATATAGAAAAGATCCGAGATCGATCTGAAAAAAAGATGTACAAAGCAAAACTTCATGATGGTGAGGTTGAGGTTATGATACTTGCTCAGGAGAAACAGGCTGATTTAGTTGTGATTGATGACAATGCCGCAAAGAAAACTGCTAAATATCTTGGACTTATGGTGACAGGAACGATAGGGGTGCTCATAAAAGCCAAAAAGCTTGGACATCTGGATGCAGTCCGCCCGGTTTTGGATGAAATCAAAGAGAATGGAGTTTATATTGGTATTGCACTTGAGAAAATGGTTTTAGAACAAGCAGGAGAATAATATTTTAAAATTGTACCATAGTTTGTTTTGCGTATTATATAACACTACAGCGAACAAACCATATCGAGCTATGTTTAGTAGCATTTACGAAAAGCATCCTCTTTCCCGGCGTCCCTTCCTGTAAAAATTTACCAAAACAACTTAAATTAGTTCGCTGTAGTACAGCATTGCAGAAATAACAGTGAATACAACACCCTCCTTTCTTGTTCCTGGAGGGATCTCCCTCCAAAAAACAAGAGGGTAAGCCGCCTATTCAATCGACTTAAGCGCCTCCGCCATATGAATATGCTCCAGCTTGAAATACATCAGCCCGTTCACCAGCATTGCAAATACAAACGTAAGCACCAGGCTCAGCACGTAGCTTTGCGGCGCGATCAGTGTTTGAAACGAAAGCATATCGATCTTTACCTGATCCATTACGAACCAGTGCAGCCATTTTCCAAGCCCCAGTCCGGCAAGTGCGCCCAGCCCGGTCAGCGCCAGGTTCTCGCGGAATACGTAATCCGCGGTTTCCATTGCGTAAAAGCCGAGTACTTTAATGGTTGCGATTTCGCGCAGACGTTCTGTAATATTAATATTTGTCAGGTTGTACAGTACGATAAAGGCAAGGCTGCCGGCACACACAATAATTAGCAGCACGATATAATCCATACTGTCCATCATCGATGCGGTTCGGTCGCGGGTATCCTGTGTGACGGATACGGAAAGCACGTCGTCTCTGTCGGCGATCACAGCCGCGGCTTCGTGAATGTCAGTGCCTTCGAAAACGGTGGCATAGGAGCTTTTGTATGCGGGTGTTTGTCCAAGCTGCTCTTCGTAGGTCTCGCTGCAAATATACGCGTAATGATAGACAAAATTGTTGCACAGTGCGGATACTGTTGCCGATATGCTGTTTCGGTCTGTGTCACGCAGGATGACAGTATCGCCGGTATGGATGCCAAGTGTCTCTGCAACCTTTGCGGTTAAAACAACCTCGCCCTTAGACGGATAAGGGATTTTTTCACCAGCGGGTGTATGCAGGTTGAGAAAACGGCTGGTTTGCTCGATATCTTGCGGGATTTCCAGGTAGACGGATTTTATTTTTCCGCCAAATTCCAGGTCTGCGCTTTCTTCGTAATGGCAGTCCGCCTGTGCGATCATGCCATTGGTTTCCTGTATCAGCTTGTCAAGCTGTGAGTATTGCTGATCTTTGGAAAACGTAATGCCGATATCGTAAAGCTGTACCTGCTCGTACTGCATGTCTGCAACGTTTGTGACCGAATCTTTTACGCCAAATCCGGTCACAAGCAGCGCGGTGCATCCGCTGATTCCCAGGATCATCATAAAAAAACGTTTTTTGTAACGGAAAATATTGCGCACGGATACTTTGTGCAAAAACTTCATCCGGTTCCAGATAAAGCCTATGTGTTCCAGGAAAATCCGTTTTCCGCTTTTTGGGGCTTTTGGGCGGATCAGGCTTGCAGGCACGCTGTACAGCTCATAGCGGCAGGAAGCGTAAGCTGCGCCCATTGAGCATAACAGTGCGGCTAACAGTGAAAAAACAGCTATCCATCCGTCAAAGTAATAAGTGATCTCGCCCATGTTGTACATCATGCTGTAGCCCATCCAGATGACTTTTGGAAACAGCCAGGTACCGATGATGCAGCCTAGTACGGCGCCTGCTGCCGCGGCTGACCCGGCATAAAACAGATATTTCCACATAATGGCGCCGTTGCTGTATCCGAGTGCTTTTAATACGCCGATCTGCGTTCGCTGTTCTTCTACCATGCGGTTCATGGTCGTCATGCAGATCAGTGCCGCTACGAGAAAAAAGAACACCGGAAATACGTTTGCGATGCCTGCTACGATCTTTGAATCGCTTTCATAACAGGCATAGCCGATATTTGTATTTCTTGTCAGCACATAACAATCCGGCTGCTCCAGTTCCAAAAGCTCTGTCTGTGCGTCGTCGATTTCAAGCTGTGCGTCTGCCGTTTCTTTGTCAAAATCTGCTTTTCCCTGTTTTAATTCCGCTCTGGCTTCTGCAAGCTCTGCCTTGCCTTTTTCCAGATCGTCCCTGCCTTTTTTTAATTCTTCCTGTGCATCCGCAAGCTCTGCCTTTGCCTGTTCCAGCTTTTTTCTGCCGTCTGCAAGCTCTGTGCGGCCTCTTTGCAGCTCGGCTTTGCCGCTTGTGAGCTCGGCTTTGCCGGCTTCTAGTTCTCTGCGTGCGTTTGTGGTCTGCGCTTTGCCAGCGGCAAGCTCTTTTTCTGACTCTGCCAGCGTTTTTTCATTGGCGGCGATTTCCTGTTTTGCAGCCTGTAGCTGTGCTTTCCCGGACTGTATTTCTTTTTTGCCGGATTGGAGCTGCTTTTGCCCGTCCTGTACCTGCGCCAGCCCATCCCGTACCTGCGCCAGCCCGCCTTGTACCTGCTTTAAGCCTTTTTGCACCTGCTTTTGCCCGTCCCGCACCTGCGCCAATCCGTCCCGCACCTGCGCCAGCCCGCCTTGCAGCTCTGTCCGCCCGTTTTGTACCTGTGTCAGCCCATCCTGCACCTGCGCCAGCCCTGGCTGAATTTGTGCCAGCGCGTCCTGCACCTGCTTATTGCCGGCAGAAAGCTCTTGTTTAGCGTCCTGGATCTGGCGCAGCCCGGTTTGGATTTCATGAGTCTGCTGTGTATATTGCTGCTGCGTAACCTGCTGCGCGGCATATGCCTGTTCTAATTGTGCTTTCTGGCTGCGTAAGGCGCTCTCCTGGCTGTCCAGCTCTGTCTCTGTAGCTTCAAATGTCTGCTGCTGTTTTTTGAGTTCTGCTTCCTGCTGTTTTAGCTCCGATTCTTTTTGCGTCAGTTCTGTTTCTTTTTGTAGCAGTTCAGCTTCCTGGCTTGCAAGATCTGCTTCTTTTTGTGTCAGTTCAGCTTCCTGGCTTGCCAGTTCCGATTCTTTTTGCAGCAGTTCAGCTTCCTGCTGCGTTAGCTCTGATTCTTTTTGCGTCAGTTCTGTTTCCTGTTTTTTCAGTTTTGCTTCTTGTCCAGGCAGTGCGGCTTCCTGTTTTAGCAGAGTAGCTTCTTCTTTTTGCAGCATTTTTTTTGTCTTAAGAAGCTCGGACTTTCCGGCGGCGATCTCCTGCTCATACGAGGCGATCTCCTGTTCTGCATCGAAAAGCTTAGCATCTGCGTCCCGGACTTCCTGCTCGGTTTTGCGCAGCGTGCGTTCTCCATCCGCCAGTTCACGTTCGCTGTCGGCAAGCTTTTGTTCGTTTTCTGCGATTTCTCTGGCTCCTTTTTCGGCTTCCCGTTTGCCGTCCCGCAGCTTTTTTTCGCCGTCTATCATTTCCTGTTCGCCGTCTGTGATTTTTTTACGTGCGTCGGCAAGCTCCTGTTTTGCCTTGGCGGTTTCTTTGTCCAATTTTGCCTGCGCGTCGTCAATTTCCGCCTGCGCATCGGCTTTGACAGAGGCAAAACGCTCGAATACAAGCGCTTCGGTGGTCTGTTCCATTTCTTTTTGCAAAGCATCTATGTACGCTTCATATGCGTCTGTATACACGTCAAATTTCTGCTTTGTTTTGACATAAATCTCAGTAAAATAATCGCAGTCAAATGCGTTTGCCGGAACATATAAAAAAGCGGAAATTCTGCCTTCTCCAAGTGAAGTCGTCCCCCGCTCAAGATTGATATAGTATGGAGAGCGCGCGATGCCGACAGCCTTAAAGGTCCGTTCGCCGAACATGTCCAGTGTTTCGGCTGTATTATTGTCTGAAACTGTGATCTGCGCCCCGATCTGCTCGCTTCCATACAGCGCTGAATCCAGCAGGCATTCGTCTGGTTTTTGCGGCATCCTTCCGGCTGTCAGGCTGATCTGGTTAATCTGATCCGGCATCGTATGAAATTTATAGATTTCGTCGCTGTCATCGTCATCAAAGGTACATACCGCATCGATGGAAACGGCGCCCTCCGCATGGGCGGTTTCTTTCATTTCCGCGAGCTTTTTCACATCTGTGGTTTCAAATCCGATGGAAGACAGCAGACGGTAATCATAAAAATTCCGTTCGGCAAGATACTCATTTTCTGTGGCGATCATTGCCGGTGTCGTTGCCTTTAATCCGGTAAACAGCGCCACACCCAGCATTACAATCGCAAGAATCGCAAAATACCGCCCAAGGCTGCCTTTGATTTCCCTGATCGTTGTTTTTCTCATTCCTTTATTCATAGACCGACTCCCTGCTGCTACCATTCAATATCTTCTACCGGCACGACCTGGGCATTCATCTCCATCTTATGCACGGTGCCGTTTTTAACTGTAATAATCCTGTCTGCCATCGCCGTTAACGCCTGGTTATGCGTAATTACGACGACGGTCATCTTGTTTTTCCTGCACGCATCCTGCAACAGCTTCAATACCGCTTTTCCGGTATGATAATCCAGCGCGCCCGTCGGTTCGTCACAGAGCAGCAGCTTTGGATTTTTTGCAAGCGCCCGCGCGATCGCTACCCGCTGCTGTTCTCCGCCAGATAGCTGTGCCGGAAAGTTCAGGGCGCGATCCTTAAGTCCAACCATCTCCAACACGGTCATGGCATCCATAGGGTCTTTGCAGATCTGCGCAGCCAGCTCTACATTTTCCAGGGCAGTCAGGTTCTGCACCAAGTTATAAAACTGAAACACAAAACCGATATCATACCGTCGGTAAGACGTCAGTTTTTTCTTATTATAAGAGGAGATCTCATTCTGGTCCAGCAGCACCTTCCCACAAGACAGACTGTCCATTCCGCCTAAAATATTTAAAATCGTCGTCTTGCCCGCCCCGGATGCACCGACGACAACACAGAATTCTCCTTTTTCAATGGTAAAATTTACATCCTTTAACGCTTCGATAGCAACTTCACCCATGTGATAGGTCTTACTGACATTTATAAATTCTACAAATGCACTCAATGTTTGTTCCTCCATTTGCTGAATATAATCTGAAATATGTTTTATCGGATTGTCTGGATTTATTTTAACACAGTATTTGGAGGAATGAAACTATACAAAATAAAAAGTGCAAAGCCATTTTTTTTGCTCTGCACTTTCCAAAGTTTTTCATTAACCAGCAAGCCCCAGTGCGGTTAATGTCTGCTGACCGATTGCTCCGTCTGCGGTCAAGCCATTATCGCGCTGGTATCTTTTTAAAGCCCGTTTTGTTTTTGCGCCCATTACGCCGTCCGCGGTTCCGCAGTTATAGCCGCTGCGGTTTAAGGTTCTTTGGACGCTGCGGATGGTTGACTTGCTTACATAGGCTGCATAAGGGCAGACACCGCCGTCATGCGTATGTGCGGCGTGCCCTCCGCAGTAATAGTAATCATCTGCATAAGGGCAGACGCCGCCGTTATGCGTATGTGCACTGTGCCCTCCGCAGTAATAATAGTTTGTCGACCTGCCGCCGCAGTGCCCGCCGCCGTGATGCCCATGAGCATAAGCGGTTGTGACAGACTGTCCTGCCGCTGTAAACGAAACTGCACCAACAAGGGCTGCTGCCAGTAAGGTACGTTTCAAACGTTTCATAGTCATTCTCCCTTCTTCATTCTTTCCATGTTCCTCATGATACCGGACTTTTCCGTATATTTAGTATATAGCATATTTTGGAAAAATTCCAGCGGGAATTGTATGTTTGTTCGCTCAATAAAAACACGATTGAAGGAGGGAAATCCTTGCACGGGAATATGTATTTTATAAATATTTATCAATCGCCTTTACCGTCTCCAGCAGTCCCATCATCAAATCCCTTGCCTGTTCAGCTTTATGGCTAGTATCGGTGCCAAGGTCTGCTGCCTGCTGTGTACTTGCGGTCACTTCTTCACTGACGGCGGAGATATGGTGGATGCTGTCTACAATCGCATGGTTGGATTCCAGTATTTCTTCGATTTTTTTATAAATTGCCTGTACATTTGTGTGAAGCCCGTCCATGCGGCTGCCGATTTCGTGAAACTGCGTGCTTGCGTTTGTAATCAGCTCATGTTCAGTACTTGAGGCTGTGATCACCTGGTTCACCGTAGTTTTTGCTATATCCGCGTTGCTTTTTAATTCCTCGACAATCTTTCGAATGCGTTCCGTCAGGCTTCTCGTCTCGTCAGCGAGCGTACGTATTTCTTCGGATACGACAGCAAATCCTTTTCCGGCATCTCCGGCACGCGCGCTTTCGATCGACGCATTCAGTGCCAGCAGGTTCGTCTGGCTGGAAATCGAAAAAATATGTTCGGTGATCTCTTCGACGGTCTCTGCATTGGAAATAAGGCTTGCCACGGCAGAAACGACCTGCTCATTTGTCTCCTTTGTCTGGACAGCCTGCATCTGCAGGTGGTCTACGGTCTGCTTGCCGTCTCTGACTGCTTTTTCAGAGCTTTTTGCCATAGCGAGCATTTCGTCGGACATCTGCTTGGTTGCCTGTATCATATTTTGAATATTTCCTGTCATAACCGTCTGCTGCTCGATACTGTCTGCATTGCTGCTGTTTCCTTCCGCAATGCCGCTCAGCTCAGAGGCGGTGGAATCCACATATTGGCTCAGAGTCTGGATATGCTCTGCCGCGCTGGTACAGTTCTGTTTTACGGAAGCGGCGACCTTTAATACCTCGTCCAAAAGCTCGGTGCTCTTTTCCTTTTCCGCATGGATACTGGCAAGCTTTTTTGCGTTGTTATCATTGGAAATATAGGTTGTCCCGCATAGTACAAGCATATATACAACGATCGAGGCGCCTTGCAGCAAGAGCGAAGTACTGTTTAACGCAACGCCCGAATGCATATGTCCAAGCACTGCCGTGATATAAATAATGTCAATTATATTAATTCCGCCAAAAATGACCGCGATGCCGACAATCAGCCTGAAATTATAATACAAAATAAACAAGACAGTCAGAGGAAACACCATTATAAAAACAAGGTCATTTTGCGCGCCAAAGACCGCCATGCCATAGACGATCATATAGCCGGCTACAGAGACATACGCAAAGGCTGCGCTGTCCTTTTTGCGGAAATAAGTAAGAAAACAAGCTGCCATAGAGACAATAACGAACACATTTACCGCCATCATAAATCCAAAGCCGATATTGCCCTGTTTATAATCTCCGATATAGCCGAAAAATAAAAACAGGTCAATGACGGTAACAATCACAAGGACAAATCGGTTGACTCTGGCATTTGCGCCGGGTTCCTTTTGGGTGTCCTTTTCCATATCGGTTATGCTTCTGTTCCCGGATAAAATCCCGGCAGCCGCTTTTGCGGCTTCGTATTTGTCTTTTTTTAGGTTGTCTTTTTTCAACATTCTCAATCCCCTTACATACTGTAATCGTTTATCCTATTTATTATAGCAGAAAAGCATGGAAAAGAAAATATGTAAGACATGATTTGCCACGGTAAACGCAGGTTTTATAAACTTTTTATAAATTTGGAGATATCAGTTTTCACGATTAAAACTATACGTAAAGATGCCCGTCTTTGGGATTTAACACCATGTTTTTTTGAAAATCTTATATAGTTTAATACACCTTAAGCCAGCTTATTTTCTGGCATTTTTTGCTCTAAAAAAATTTGACAAAATAAATTTTTAGGGCTTGCATTATATGGTGTTATGGT
>Ga0137308_101469_pt1 | contig 22742 bp, 25 predicted proteins | sample Inofrocosms_June_FD_97181 | JGI IMG/M metagenome (GOLD analysis project Ga0137308, IMG submission 97181) | Mouse cecal microbial communities from Vienna, Austria - N-Acetylneuraminic and N-Acetylglucosamine D2O microcosms_June | ecosystem: Host-associated > Mammals > Digestive system > Large... | reverse complement strand
TCACGCTAACCGAAGTTGCCTGAATCACTACTCCACTACTTCCAGTATGATTAAACGAATCCACAGTTACACTTTTAACTGTTGGAACCTGTGATTTGTTAATCTGAATATGACTTTCTCTAAATTGTTTATACTCTTCAACAAGCTCACATTCATAAAACGGACAGTTCTCACAAAAACCAAATTTATACTGTGCCTTTTCTTCATCGCTAATCATCCCAAAATTATCCCTCTGAACCATTATACAGTACCCTCCTTCTAATTTTTCCTTTTTCGGCATCCATCTTTTAAAAATATAATTTGTGAAAGATCTTATTATAGAAACTTCACAAATCACAAATTTTAAAATGGGCCATAATTACGCCCTATGCCCAGATAACGCCACAGCTATTTATGGTTCCCCCACATAGACTGCATTCTCTGCAACAGTTTGTCTTTCGCCAATTTTTCTTAATATATCACTTTTCATAACACTTTGCTATTACTTATATTTCTCTAATCTTACATAAATTCACAAATCACAAACAGGAACAGGGGGCACGGTGAAGTGCCCTCTGTTCCCTAAAATAGTTGTAAATAATTAATTTCCTTTCAAAATATGTAAGCATACAAATTTTTTAAGTATTTTATATCATGCCGCTTACTGATTGTAACCGGCGAAACATTTATCTTGGCAAATGCATCCATAACCTTTTCCATATTTCTATATTCCATTGCTTTCTGTGCCAGATACAATGATTTCTTTTCTGGTATCAGCTCCACCAGCCGCAACATCCGTCTCCTTAATCTGACATCTTCAATCTCACGCCGAATAATTTCTTCTGCTTTGCCTTTTTTATAAAAATCTCCAAAAGGTATTATCCTTGTGAATATCTCTAAAAATATATCCTGACGCTTTTCAGTCAGATTTATTATCTGCCTGAATATATCTTCTTCACCGGCATATTCCCGTACTGCTCTTATTTTTGCCAACCGTACCTCTGTGCGAAGAATCCCTTCCGATTCCCTAATCAATTCCTTAAACCTTTTTCGTCCTATATCACCTTCTCCGAACTGCTTCCTATATAATTTTTCCAGATTGTACATCATAAACTCAATGCCATTGCTGTTCCCATCCAGACAAAAACTGTCAGCATTCTCAAAACACTCATAACTGACTGGTGAAAATCCTTTTACTCTTCCAATTCTCCGAAAAACTTTTAAATATGCCATCACCGCATCATGAGTACCTACATTTATATCCATCACAAGTCTCATTCCTGATAAAATGAAATCATCTAATTTGTACTTATAACCAAAATACTCCCCAATACGTTTATTTAGCTTCCGAACAACCTTATTAGAATCAAACTCACATCCATTCAACAACCGTCCTGTATTAATGATCAATTTGATTTTCTTCTTATACGTACTATCACGGTATTTAACTGTAATCCCCTTTTCTTCCAAGGACTGGTCTACATATTCTTCTTCCGTCTCTATATAGTGTGCCTTATTGTAAACGTGTTTGAAAACTTTATGGAATCTTTCATTATCCAGTACCATAGAAAGCTCAAATATCTGGTTTATGTACATATGCTTTTCCTCCAATATGCAAATATTTTTTACAATGGTTTTTTAGAATATTGGTTTTTTATCGTTTATATTAGCAATAATATAAAGCGTATTAGTTTTCACTATTTTTTCGCCGTACTATATAAATTACGATGCAATAAATATAAATTTACACAAGTCAAAAATCATCAAATTCTCTCCAACAAAAATTCGTCTATATGTTTTCTGGCCTGGTATTCTGAAACAGGCACCAATTCTTCCTCATAAAGAGCATCATAATAACTGCGTAGAGGATTGGGTATATATCTTATGTTCCATCTGCGTGGAATAGTGACAGGATTAATCAACATATTATCCAGATCCTTTAACGACCTCTTAAAGTCATCCAAATCCGGACCATACATCTTTGTTTTCGCTTTCTCAATCCCTCTGCTTTCATTAACCATTTCTAACGCATAAATTAGCCTTTCTTCCTTATCTCTTCTAAAGTTGTATGTTTCTACAATGCTTCGTGCATCATCCAATGTAAAATAATCTCCCTTTCCTATTACCCTGAAAAGTTCTTTTCTGACAACTTTATCAGAAACCTTACCCGTCAGCATCACGTCTATTGGTATGGAAGGATTTTTGATGTCATTGATTATTCTTTCATATAGCTCATTCATTGAAATCTCATCTGTTGCTGTATAATACTTTGATTCATACTTAATGCCTTTAGAATAGGAATACAATCTCGGATACCTGCTCTGCACTTCAAATCTGATTACATTACGTGACAAATCCCGAAATGCAAAATTGGGATGTTTTTCTTTCTGCTGTGCATATTTCCAGTAAAAATTTATAACATACGATTCGCTCTCCAAATAGAAGCTATATGGATCAGGTATACTTCTATGCTGCTTCCTGCTTTTTGCTTTCCGCTCTATGCAACTTTTAGGAACGTTCCCCTGTTTTATGAGATATATCATCTGCTCAGGGGTGCATGGTATTCCCAATTCTTTCAAATCAATATTCAAACAATAGTCGGCTCGATTTATGGAACATGAGCCAAACGCCAATAATATAGGAGAAATTTTTGCTGCCTCATTATTATATATCTTTTCGACCATCTCTAAATCATTCTCTTGTGCCGCAGTAATATAGTTGCTCTCAATGAGCGCTTTAGGATTGATTATTACCCTGACCCCCCGTATCACAAAATCATCTTTTCCTCTGGCAGATAATAACTGCCACCGTATTCCTTTATTCCTTTTATAGCTATATTCCCAGCCTATTCTTTTGTGTTCTTTACCCTCAATCGGGAAGCCCTTTAAATTATTATTGCCGTTTGCATATCTCTGAAAGTCACAACTAAGCTCCTGATACTCGTCCTCTTTTATCCGTTGGAAAAAAGAAAATGTATGATATCCCATGGATGTATTTTTCATTTACTTCACCTCATTTTTATCTGACATTACTAAATATAGTAGACTCATATTGTATTAATAATTTAAAATTATAATAAGATAAATATGTTTATCTCCCGTGATGGATACGTGTTCTAAACTATAATGATATTAACCAAATTTGCGATCATCTACATTTAAGAATCATATCTTAATTATATATTCACTTTAAGATTATTCATCTCATATAAATGTATTAACACAGAGATACATCAATTATATTTATTCACACCATCTTCTCATCCATCTCTGTTTAGATTAATAAATGAATTCTCAGGGAGTTCTCTATTACATGAATCCACTATCTGATTGACTATGACGACAGACCATCTTTTCGGAATCATGTTGAATGTCAGATAGTTTACCATATGTATCTCTTCATATTAATCCGCTGATCATCTGCAGTATGGAGGATAACATTATCTTTTTGATATCTGAATCCATATTTGTATTCATCTATTCTTGTTTTGGAGAATAACTGATTTCTCATTTCATCATGACAAACATTTCCTAAACTGTTATAATTCAAATGTCTATAGCAGAACCAGAAACCTTCTTCCACATTGCCATCCCAGATATTTACTGTCATTTTCATAATGCTCCCTCCTAAAAACTTCTATACAGAGCCGATTTCTTCACTGCATTTAATTTCTCAATCTCCTTAAGAGAATATTCCTGCACATCCATTTTTAAGAACTATATGAAAAAGACAGGATTTCCTAATATGATACGATTTCCTGTCTCTCATGTTACACAAATATTATCTTACTTTTGTCTATAATAGCTGTAATTGTTGTTTCTGTTGCTGGCTCAAATATTATACAACAATTCTTATAATATTCACTATGTCAAATTGAAAACGATATATCGTATATCAAAAGTGAAAAAGCGCACAAAAAAGTTGCATACCCGCTATGCTTGATTGCCGGTATGCAACTTCTATCACTTCATTTCGTTTTCAGACACAAAATTTATAGCACATTACTTGCAGATACTATCATATTTACATCTGCCTATACCGGCTGTAATTCACCTGACAACTCTCTTATCACTTCTATAGGCAAATTAGAAAACTCTGCCACTTTATCCAGTGATAATGTACCATCACCTAACATACGTCTTGCTGTCTCAATCTTCTCATCATACCGTGCATCATGCCTTTCGCTTTCAACATACGAACGCATGATTTCTTCTTCATCATACAATACCATCATTATATCTACCACCTCGCTTTCTTTACTGCTCAGATATTCGCTGAGTACATTCCTGTCTTTGCAGATACGGATTGTCTCCGTTACTGCTTTTCTCGTCCTCCCATATTTCTTCATCTGCTCATTGCAGACTTTTGTGAATATGACATACTGGTTAATAATATCTCCTTCTTTACCGTCATATACCATTTTTACCTTTACATCAACCGCACATTCTTTTCCACCGAAAAATTCCTGTGACAGTGAAATTTCAGATGGCTTTGTTTTCCTCTCTCCGGTGAATATAACGTAGACCTCCGGGATTGGCATCTGTACTTTTTTGCTCTTATACAGGTTCTGCTTTGTCCTCTCAAAATAATCATGCCATGTCTGTACCAGATACATCAGGGCTCTCACTATGATGTTCACCGTCCATACAGAGGACTGCGCTTCCACAAGGATCATCAGCTTATCGCCCACTGTAAACCCAAGATCGTTGTAAATGTTGTCTGTCAATACATTTTTGATTGTTATATCATTCAGATCATTCTCTGTAACATCAGTATCTTCCGGATGGAGCGATTTATACAGTTGGAGAAGGTATTTCTTATCCTGAAACAAATCCGTGAATACGCTGTCCTTGATCGTCCGCTTCATGATCCCTTCCTGATCCTTCTTTACATCATCTGAAACATCAGCACTGTTTCTTTCCAATCTTTTCACCTGCCTTATAATTGCTTCTTTTTTTAATAGTATCATAAATCGAAAATTTTTCAAAGATGTTTCGCAAACCTCATGGAAGGTTCTCTTTAAGAGCTCTCCTGCTCCAACTTACAATACCTTCTCGCATCAGCCATACATCCCACTTTCGTGTTTCTAAAAGCTACTACATTACCCCGTTCATTTCGTCCCCATTCCATTTCTCTTTGCACATTTATTGAACGGATCACAGTTTTCAATCTTTATCTATGATATTTTCAGTATGAACTCCTTCCCACAGCTCAGCGATTTTTCTTCCAAGCAGTTCATTGATCACCCATGCATGTGTCACATGACCGATAAAAAATCCCATCGTATGGGCGGTTTCTTCCTGCATCTCTTTTAACATATTGATTACTTCTAAATTTGTCATTTACCATTTACCTCTCTATTCACCCTTAATATCTCTTCCACAGTAAGGACACTTTTCCAAACCAAACACTAACAGAAGCTTCCCACAATCTTCACAGTCTCCTATCTCCCCCATATCTTCCCACTCATTAAAGAGGGTGGATGGGCTCTGCCAGTCTAACTGCTCAAATAATTCTTCTGCAATTTCTTCCTGATTATTGCATAATTGTAAAAAATCTTTCTTTGTATAAACTGTGTCGTCAAGCTCTGGTACATAACAGGGAGCATCCATATTGTTCCTGAATGCCCTCCAGTCTTTGAATATCCATCCCTGCTGGAAATATTCCCTTTCCAGCATTATGGTTTCTCCGCTGCTGTCAACTTCACAAATACCGACACAGCCACTTCTTTTTTGTTCCAACTTCCTTCTCCTGTTTTCCGCTCCGCCGCTTTCTCTTTCCCAGTTTCGTATGTTCTATCATCTTCCTCATAATCAAGGATCTCTTCTATCGTATATCCGGTTTCTTCCAGAAGGATATTCAGGGCTAAAGTAATAGCATCATCATATCCCTGACCGTAATCATCCGTAGCATCACAGCCTCCGGCATCATAAATCCTCTTTCCAATACGCTTTATTGTATGCATTCTTCTTATCCTTTCCATAAAAAAGCAGCAAATCTGATGTGCGTTAATAATAGCACTGTTTCTTCCTTCTGTTTTCATGGGTAAACATCCTGTTCTGCTGCTTTTACGCATAATGTCAGATTTATCACCTGAAAACACAGGAGGAAAGTCCGACTTCCAAAGCCCGGGCTTCCTCCTGTATCTCCTTTGCCCTCATGCGGCAATCCTCAATACCCCTTCCTCTCGCTCGTACAGGTATACATGGTCTGAAAGTCGTTCCACAATAGAAACCTCATTCCTGTTTATCTCTGTTACCATATCTGCAAGTTCCTGATATGATATTCTCCCATCTACAGGAATGATGATGCTCTCATGCACAGAACTTGGGAGCACAATAAAATCACCTCCCATCTCATCACCGATTTCCTTTAACGTGTTTCCATCCAGCAGCTCCACAGCACCGAATACCTTTTGGGAATTAGTCAGGACATAAAATCTGAATTTCGGTATTCCAACTGCAAGATCAGGTATTTCCTCCGGCATCATGCTTCGAATGATTTTTTTCATATCCTCAAATACCGGTTTTCCATCCAGACGCATATTGGAAACTGCTGACTGATAAAGAGCGTTTTCATCTTTTCTCCATACTTCCATGTTCTTCTTCGATACGATAAATGCGCCATTCATTCCCTCTGGCAGTCCGTCCACTGTTGCATAATAAATAACTGCAAGGTCAAGAAACTCACGGTAAGGCACTCCCTTTAGAAGTTCCCGATTCATTTCACGGTTTACCAGTTTTGCACGGATATGGGCCTTAGCCGCTTCCCAATCCCATAACAGCTTCATATCCACTCCATCAAGGTCATCACAGTGTTCCACGAGTTTACCGTAAACATCCTCTGTTACCCAATCGAGTGTTATCTGGCTGTCACAATAGCCCTCATAATAACCGTTCAGATAGATACAGGCACCGCCGCTGTTTTCAGTTCTGGATGCCGTAATTCCCGTAAGTGTGACGCCATTATTTTTCTCTCCCGAAACAATCTCTGCTTTCAGGCTTCCTCCTGCTTTTTCTTCCACTCCCTTTAATACTTCCTCTGCAAACTCTTCCATTCTCATAATCTTATCTTCCTTCCTATGCTGCTTTTGTCTTTGCAAGTGCTTCCATCACCCTCTTGTAGGTTTTCTCATTCATGGATTCCGGAGCTGTGATCTTATACCTCTCCTGTACTGCTTCCATTGCAACTCCCGTTCTCTTAAGCTCCGCCTGCAGTGAGGCCATCTGCTCCTTAGAAATGCCCTCTGTCGAACTATACTCTTTCTGCAGTTCCTGTTTCTGCTGGCTGTTTTCCAATTTTCCTTTTGGCTGTGCTTTTTCCTTCCGGCTCCCCGTATCTGCTTTCGCTTTCAACTCGTAGACTGTCTGGCCTTTGTCATTGCTGATGGCAAGGCCGGAGATTTCACGGTCATTGTTGTATGCAATGGATTCGACAGAGAAACGGTCATTACAGTAATAACGCTTTTTTCTATCCTCCCCTTCCTTCATCTGGATTGAGGCTTTACCTGCTGGGATCCAGATAAAAGGCGCTGAATACAGCTCCCTCCCAATCCCCCAGTTAAAGCACGCCCTCTTGAAGCTGTCCGATGCCTGGGATTTCTCTTTCTCCGTGTAACCCATGGTGCCGACATCCTGCTTGGCGATCCACTGCATGGTTTCCTTATCAAATACCTCCACGGTGCAGTAAAGATTTCCGTCAATACACTGATGGCTTCTTTTCCATCCAAAAGCTCCGAATGTTTCATCAAGGATACGCTGGTCTACCCTTGCATCCTTATATAATAAGAGGCTTAACCCTTTTTCATTGATCACTGACACTCTGCATTCAATCTCATCCGCTTTAAGTAGCCTGATAACGTTCTTCTCCATCTTGTTTCTCCTTTCCACAGCATACCGCCTTATGCCACTTTCACCTCAAACCTTCTGGAATGCGACACCTTTCCATAATCGGCATAAAGCTCCGGCATCTCCTCCTTAATACGCTTCGCATCTAATTTGGTGGAATCAATGTTCTTCCATGTGACACGGAACGCCTCACTGCTTGCAAGCTCATTCTCCTGCATGAAAAGCTTCACTTCCTGCTCGATCTGCTTCTGTTCCGCCTGTAATTCTGAAATAAACCCGAGTATCTCCTCACGTCTCCTTAATTTTTCATCAAAACCAACAAGTTTGATGGCACTCGCTTTCTTTGCCGTATGGAAATACTGCTGGATCACCTCGTCACAGACTTTGCTCCCGTCTGGCGGCGGTATGATTCCTTTCACCACATGGTTATTCCAAAAATTATCCTCTATCGAGATAAGACGCTCTATCAACGCATCATCCCACTCCAATTTCCTGTAGGTAAATTCCCTCCCAAGGATCACTGCCGCAATGTACCACACCCTTTTTCCTGTAACAGCCATATAGTGGTAGCATTGCATCACGTAATGGAGGGGAATAGCACCATCCGCCCATTTATCGGCATTGTAGGCACTGGCGGTCTTGCACTCCAATCCTGCATCTTCACCCACTACAAGCCGGTCAACATCAGCGATCATAAAGGGATGCTCTTTGCTCCGATACATGAAGTTGGACTTCCTCACCTTAAGCCCCGTGGCTTCCATAAATCTCTGCGCCACGTAATCTTCCAGATCATGACCAATGCGGATTGCTTCATTATCCTGTTCTTCTATTTCCTCACTGGTCTTGTCTTTAAAAACCTTCATTGCGCTGCTGTAAGGGTTTACGCCGCAGATCGCACCAGCATCCGATCCCCCAATCCCAGACTTTCTTAAACGGAGCCAGCCGGTATTGTCTATTCCTGACAATGATATTTTTTCAAACATGATTTTTCTCCTTTTCCTGTACAGCACTGCATAATAACGGGGATAGCAAAGACCATGCTGATCCATGCCATCCCCATTATCCTTGTTATCATTCACTTTTATCTCGACAACGAATTTTTTTATTATTCCCATAGATTTTCAATCTGTAGATTGCTGCTCCCTTACAATGCATACATCCCTACAGCTTCCATTCCGTGATATGTTTTTTAAACTGCATGAGACCCAAAAGGTTTATCGGAAGCTTAAGGACATACGCCACAGTTTAAGCCGCTTTCACAAGCTGGTAAGCTTTATCAATCAACGGGTTTCCATCAATGGTTCTCGCAAACACGTTCTCCTTATAATTCGCTGTCATTCGCAGTGGCCTGCTGTGTGTGGCAAAGTCTGATACCGCATTGATGAACCGGTACGCATTGTTTCCCACTTTCTGCAGGTCGGGAGCTTCATAATACCGCTGCTCCATATCTCTGCGGAGTTTCAGGATGTTCTTACTCTGGATCGGTGTCGGTTCTTTTTCCATGGGAAGGAGCAATTCTATGTATTCCTTCACCTGTGCATCCGTCATTTTCTGCCTGCGTAATTGCTCAAACTCAATCCCAAGGTTATCCATATAATTCTCCGCCATAAAGAGCGTATCCTTCGCTTCCTGTATCTTGTCATGGATATTGCCCGTATGGATCATAGAAAAACTCCGCTTTGCCGTTTCCAATGCAAGGTTCAGAGTATTGTTACACACCACTCTCACAGGAGTTACAGCTACCTTTACAGAGCCGGAACCGTCATGGGTATTGGAAAATACCAGATAAGAGCTGATGCGTTCTCCCGCAATGACATACTCTTTTGGCAGCCTTGCAAGGAGCCATACCTTTTTACCCTCCTGCAGCGATCCGGCAGTCTCATATTTTACCCCTTTCCCAAGCAGTTCATCCGTGAAGCTGAAAGCATCCGTATTCTGCACTACCTTGTAGCGGTCAGACACCACGCCCAGCACTTTCCGGTCGGAGCTTCTCACATTTGCCCTATATCCTTTTATCAGTTCCCGATTATCTGTGTACACAGGCTCCTGCACCACCGTCCAGTCAAGCCCCGCAAGCCGGAGCGCTTCTGCTGATGCAGGTGCTTCCATAACAATAGCGCCTAATCCATGCCACGGTTTCTCCCTTACAGAGAACATGCTTTCAATCATATGTGCCATTCTTAACATCTCCTTTTCTTTTTTCATGTGTTGGTAACAGGGCGCAAAAAGGAGCTTCCTCATGGAAAGCCCCTGTCCGCATCCTGTATTTCGTTTTTAACCTGTTGCTGATACTCGATTTTTCACCATCCTCCAAAATGACGCATGATAAAACCTATGCCTTTTCTGTTTTCATACTGAACGCCATGCCGATAAATTTGATAAAGGACATAAGCGCAGCCACTAATATTGATGCGGCTTTTAAAACGTTCTCCAAGAATTTCAATCTGCCCATATGGTTCTCCTTTCCTTTTCTGTTTTCAAAATACCATCTGATTTGATGATACGTTTCGTACTATTGAAAGAATATATCAGTGTATGCTCTGCATATACGACAGAATCAGGATGTCTCTATGGCAGATACATTTCCCATATGCCCTTCCCTTTTACTTCAAAATAGACGCCATATCCTTCATGCCCTGCTTATAGGCCAGAAGCTCACAGATACCCATGGTGGAAGATATGGCGGTGTAGTATTCCTCCACTACATCCATCTGTTCCCCGGTAAAGGTTTCCTTCAGACGCTCTGCAACTTCTTTCTCCTTCTCAAAAGCCGCCCTGTAACCATCATCCCGCCAGTAAACTTCTCCCAGCCTCTCCACTATGTTTGGCTGGAATGCTTTTAAAATATTTTTCTCCATAAATTTTGCTGCCTCCTTTGGTGTTGTGCGTTTCCTGTTCTATCCGTTATGTGTGGTAAAGGATGGAATATAAAAAGGATTGAAGGAATATATCCCCCAATCCTCTTTATTGTCAGATCGCTCTTTCTTCTGATTTCTTTTGTATAAAATCTTTTAATACAGCTTCATAAATCAGGATTCATAATGTTCTTCCAGCCGGTATTCTTCCAGATACTGCCCGTCTACATATAATTCCAGCGTAATACTGTCGGCAGACACGGTTACGACCAGTAAAACCTCTTCCCCTGTATCCGTTTCAACTTTGTAGACATTTTCTGCAGTTGGAATTATTGCACCTATGTAATGCTGCCCGTTATTTGCATAGATGTCAGCAGTACCGATTTCTGTTTCCCCTTCTTCCTGTGATGTATAAATGCTGAGGCTCAAAGTCAGCATACCCATGCTGTCACTATAGGCTCCGGACAGTTTCGAATAATTTTCCACAGGCTCCTGATCCCCCGCTGAAATGTCATCAGAAGCGTAAACGGATGCATCATTGTTTCCCGCAATGAGATTGTATATTCTTATATCACTTACTTCGCTAAACTTGTTGATACCGAATGAGAGTGTATATGTCGGATAACGGTAAGTCATATAATATCCGCTCGGAAGTGATTCATCTTCATAATCACTTCCCAACAGCTCAATAATCTCATCGCTATAAATAACCCCTTCATTATTAACATTTAATTTATTCCCGTTAATACTGAAACATTCAGGGTAAAAGCTCCAGATATATCCGACCGTTTCATCATCCAGCATATAAAATTCGATCTCATCATAAGAGATTCCTCCGGAGCCATTGGCATAGTAGCCGCTTCCAAATCGCTGTACCACCTCAATCGTGCCGAAATTAAGTAATTCCTCAACCGGAATATCTTTAAAACAAATAACAACGGCCGGAGCGTTGGCGTTCATACCGGAATCAACTGACACTGACGAGTTGACCCTGTAGCTGCTCATGATTGCCTCAAACACAGGTTCATAAATATCCGCAGTGGATGCCGTGCAGGAACATGTAACCTGATAAGCATCCCCGCCGATCATATACCAGAATGTCAAGACAATATTATCACCGTTCAGGCCTTCTGTCTGATATCTTAAGACTTTTGCGGGGATGTCTCCAAGCATGGTATCCCCAAAGCCAAGAAATGTATGGTATTCTCTCACGGCTTCCCGTACAGAGGTTTCATCTCCTGTAAACACCCCGTAAGGATCCTGATCGAAAATCATGTTAATATTAAATGAGGCAATATGATCCGGGGTATTTCTGGAATCTATCATTTCAGCAATGTGAAATTCACCGGACGAATCCAACACTACCCACTCAGAAGGGTAGAGGAATGATATCCCGCTATCCTCATCAGTAAATGTCTCTGTCAGACTGATTTCCCCCTGTAAAGCAACGCTTTCCTCCTCACCGGTTTCCAAAACCTCATATCCTTCATCATACATGCAAAAGAGGTTATATAAAATCCTGGCTGTTTCATCTTCCGTGGAAGCCTGCATATCGTCTAATGTTACTGATACCGGTTCTATGAGAGCCCCGTCCGGATTATCGGGATTTTCGGACACCCTGATTGTCAGGGTAAATTTGCTGTTTATCCCTTTAACCGTTCCACTTATATCAACATAGTGAACATTACCTTCCTCACGCACTTTCCATTCAAGAGGATCCATATACCGGGTCAAAACCTCTTCATAAGTGTATGGCAGTTCCTGGCTGACCGCAAATGGCGTGTGAGCTTTCACCGTTGCCACATAGTCCACCTTTCCCTCCCAGTTCGCCGCAATAAAAATCACCACAACTGCAAACAATATGGCCGCTCCTGATATCAACAATATTTTTGGGGAAATTTTCTTTTTGGATGCATTTCCAGAAGTATTATCCACGTGCTCTCTTATAGAGCTCGAAGATATAGACGCCTTCCCCTTTCTGTTCTGAGTATCCGCATCCCGTTTTTTCGCATCAGCTTCAATTTCTTCATATTTCATTCCGCATTCCGGACAGAATATGCCTTCCATAAACTCAGTTCCACATTTTTTACAAATCATATCAGCTATCCTTTCTTATCTTTTCTCCACAAAAGTGGCAGAAATTTGCATTGAGGGGTAAGGGGTTTCCACACTTCACGCATACATTTGTTTTTATATCTGCTGTCTTCCTGCCACAGAAATTACAGAATTTTGCATTTTCACTTATCATTTTCCCGCAACTGGAACAGGCAACCATTTGTATATTGTCTTTCTTATCAGTTACGGTTTTTGAATCCTGTGACAGCTTCATGATAACTTTAGCGCCTTCTGATTCCAGCCTGTTTCTGATCGCATCAGCTTTCTCCCCTGAAATTCCTTTTAATGTCTTTGCGGAAGATTCCACAAAGTCTTTTGCTTCCGCCAGACCAATGTCATACACATTCTCCGTTTCCTCAATCTTAACATCCTCCGCTACCGTTTCGGATTCAGAATGCAGTTCTGCACCTTCTGATTCTTTCCCTTCATCCGTCTCCTGATTGCCTGGAACAAAGTCAACATCTTTTTTGCCTGTCTCTTCCGTATCTGACTTTCCCTTTATTATCTGCACAATTTTGCTGACAACAAATACCGCCAGAGCAATCGCCAATACAATAAGAAGCAGTTTCCCTGCAAAGCCTAAAACTTTTAACAAACCGCTCAAAACAGTTCTGCCAAGAAGAACTATAAGCCCTACCTCAAACATGGCAACAATCCACGCATAGAAAAGTTCCGTAAAGCATCCTTTGCTTAAATTAAAATATGTAACAGTGAATACCTTATGATATATAATAAGATTAATTACTGTGAAGATTAAAATTCCAATTACTGCTAACACTGACAATGCTTCCATTTCGTATCTCACCCTCTCTAAAAACTTTTGTAAATTGAAAATTTCTTTTTCTTATAGCAATCACCTTTTGGGAATATTCCAATATGTACATTTGACACACAAGCCCTGTATAGCTCCTGACTATATCTGCATATGCTCTCCAGATTTACTGCCTTTCCCATACTTCAACATATCTTCCACTGAGAAAAGGACCCAGCCGCTCTACCCTCTTATAATTGTCCGGTAATATTTTGCCCCAATCTAAAGAGTGGGTGGCAGGGCCGAATACTTTCTCCGGAACGGTATCCACTACAAAATGTGCGACATCATTCTGTACTGCCGCTGTATGATAGGTTTCCGCCCATTCCTCTTCCGTCCTTCCATGCATAAAGTTTAACGTAATCAGGTAATCAATTGGATGTTCGGTCAGTTCGCCAAAACTTCCCGCCAGAAAATCAATTTTTCCACCGTTCAGTTCCCGTGCCGCCATGATCACTTCTTCCTGTAAATCCAGCCCGATTTTCTTATCCGCTTTTATTTGCCGCAGTATTTCACCCAACCCGCATCCAATATCCACTACCGTCTTGCAATTTTGAGTATTCAGATACCGCACACAGGCCTGTGCATATTCCTTCCATTCATAAGGGGAAAGATGCCATGGATCGAAGTGGTATTTATTGATCATCTGCATATATCTGACCTTCTTTACGCCTCCCACCAGCACATTCTTAAATCCCACTTCTTTCAGTTTCCGTATCATTTTCTTCCCTGCCCCTTTTTCATCTCCTGCGTATGTAACCATCTCTGAACTTCTCCTGTTGTCTTTTGTCATTCCGTTTCATTTTCTTTGCGGCGTTTGCTCAGCAGCCCTTCAATCACTCTCGCCGAATATCCTCCTGCCCTCGCAATCTTGGCTCTCTCACGCCTGTCCGTCTCTCCCTTTGCCAGATCTGCTATAAATTCCGGACGGTACAGCCGCATGGGACAGTCGATCTTATCCCCGTGGAAATGTGTAAATAATTTAAGCATTGCATCTCTCCCGATCAGTTCAAAGAGTTCCAGATAACTGTCGTTCAAAGCCTCCGCTTCGTTCCCTTCTACATGAAAGGCTTCGTAAATAATCTTGTCGTTTATATTGTTGAAATCAATCCTGACCACTTCATCACCTCCAATCCCTGCAAAGTATAGCAACAGCCAATGACATAAATCCAATCGTAAAATGAGTTTTTTAGTGCATCATAATTGTTCCTTATTTCGGTATACAGAAAATGTGTGCAGTTTATATGGCGCAATATGTATACTTAAACTGTATATCATTTTTGGAAACCTCAGAATTATTGCATATCTGTTGTATCAGCTTGCACATATACAACTTTTAACCGGAAACAACTCTTAAATTTACCGTTCCTGTAGCATATTGCTTTCACTTAACAACAGATGTGCAACAGGCACCCCATTTGGAGTGCCTGTACATGCTTTGCAAAATATTCTTTTATTATCTATTTTTTGTATCTCATCCTATAAGGTCAAGTACCCCCTTAAGTTCTTCTGGAAGTCTCCCACACGCTTCTGGTAATCCCGCTTCTTCCATCATAGGTTTCTCTGGCATTTTCTGTACGTTTACTGTACCTATACCAGCAAGCAAAGCACCTACCAGCTTCATCCCCTGTGATTGTATTTCTTCACGCACCATTAAGAGCATATGATCATGGAACTTCTGACGTTCTGTTATCTCTGTTTTTATATTGAGATATTCTTCCAATGCTCTCTTGACATAAGAGGTAAGTGATGCAGAACTATCTGCTTTCTCTGATAGTTTCAAATATAATTCCTTATCTGCCTTATCATCCATATTGAAACGGATAAATATGGATTTTTGATTTCCAGCCATCCGTTCACCTTCTCTCTAACATCTGACCGGCAAGGAACTCATAACCTTTTGCATTGGCACACAGATCACAGTCATACGCTGTATGGCTCCTGTACTTTCCTGCATGGTCACGAGCCATCAGCGCACCGCCACCTACATAGATGATATTGATGTATTCAAAATTGTACCCTCGTTCTGCAAGCTCTAATTCCAGAGAATGTATTTTTTCTCTCATCATTCCATGAATCAGCTCCATATAGACTGATGGCAGATTGCTCCCTTCTTTTAACATGACCTTCATAACCTCATGTTCCGGAATATCCTTTCCAGTCTGTATTTTCATATCCCGTTGGATTTCTTTGATCCATTTGACCATGGCCTTTTCAATCGTGATGGACTTGCTCTCAATCGGAAGTCCATTCCGAACATAGACAACATCAGTGGTCTTGCTCCCAATATCCACGATCAGGTAATCATCCTTCATATTGCCTAGCCTTGAAGCAATCGCTGAATAGCACTGCGGACATACAATCACTTTTACAATCGTTACTGTATAATCTTCTCCCTCATAGGAAAACTCCAAAGTATTTTGCTGATTATAGTAATCAATCAGTTTTAACTTATCCCTTCCATAGTTGGAAAACGGAAGCCCTACTGCCAGAACAACCTTTGCCTTATGTAATCCAGCGTTCCGAAGCTCCATGGCAATACCAGTCATTGTACGGAGCCTTGCTGAATCATCCGATATTTTATCTTCTGTGATTGCTGACCTCCCCTCACCTACCTTAAAAAACTCCCCATCATAAAACAGGGAGTTCTCCTTTAGTGTTGGCTCTATAGCTCCAAGTCTATGTACACCGTTATCAAATATGAAATTTGCAGTCTTGCCAAGCTGATAGCCATCATCAAATCCTATGACATACTGGCCATTATTTAATGAGATCATAATAACCTCCTTCCTTTATGCTGGTATCATTTTAAGAAACTCCTGTTCTGTCAGTACCGTTATTCCCAGCTCCTTTGCTTTCACTAACTTACTTCCCGGCTTAGCTCCGCAGATCAGGTAATCTGTCTTATGGGTAACAGAGTTTGACGCTGTAGCTCCAAGACTGATAATCCTGCTGTTAATATCGTCACGGGTAAAGTTTTCAAGCTTCCCTGTTGCTGCGATTGTGCATCCTGTAAATGGGTTACTGTTTGCATTATTTTTATCTCCCATAATTTGATCCTCTCTTTCCTCAAGTCCTACTCTCATAAATTTTTTCTTTTCGTGTTGCATTATCTCTCACAACTACCTGCTGGTGGTGCTTCAACAATTCATCCTTCTTTTTTAATGCTGCTTCCATAGTGCCACAGGTATATCCCCAATTCACCCTATCTCCATTATCTTTAAGAGCATAGACATCTGCACCTTCCCATGTGAAATCATCCAAATTCTTATTCACGTAGGAATATTCCTCAATAATGAAATTTGCTAACAGTGATGCCATGATGTACATAGCATTATCATCTTCATACAATGTTTTGTAAGTACCGATAGCTGCTCTGCGTTTCTCATTCTCTACCCAGTATTCGATCCAGAGATCCAGATAGATTCCTTCATTGCCCCCATAATTAAGAGAGTTTCTTAAATCAAACTCATAAGTCCTTATGGGAATGGGGTTACTTGTTGCATGGCCATAATCAAGGATATCCGGTATCTTACTTTTCTCTTTCAAGATGCTGTTTATTTTCTCGAATAGTTCTTCTGTAGTCATTGGTCTTGTCATATGTTACCGCCTTTTTCAGCCGCAATACCTCTTAGGAATCCCTGTTCAAACACAGCATACTTTGTATTCTCAATACAGACGCAGAGTGTATCTGCCGCATGAGCAAATTTTTCTTCCGGTACATATTCCTTAAGGATATCAACCACAGGATCAGTCTTGTCAGCTCCTCCCACAGCTATCATAGAATATTCTTCTTTGATACTTTCATCCAGTCTGCTCGTACAAACACATGGCTTCTCATTCCTCACAAACAACTCACACGCATATCTGAATCCATAGATAAATCCCTGACGTTCATTTTCTATAGCAAAATCTGATACAACTTTTTCCAGTCCGATCCATTGTTTATGGGCTTCCTCATCATCTGCACTTAAGAGATCACTCATGGCGTATGTTTTCACCTTCTTTCTTGCTTGCTCTGTTTCCGGAAGGTCTACATAATTCTTTTCTCCTGAAAGATAATTGTAAATCTTGTCAATGGCACTTATGTTCATTTTCTCACTTCCTTTCTTAACATGACATACTTCAATTCATTGTTTCTGGTCTTAATCATCTCTAAATCCTCCTTAAAACAAACGAATCCCTGTGCCGTTGCTGGCACAGGGACTATTTATATTGTTACTATAAGAATATATATCCATCAAAGTTTCTTATCCGGTATTTCATGTCATTATACACTGTAATAAATATTTTCAAATTACTCATGGAAAAATTTCTTTACAGTTTCATTTGCACCAAATCTCAACATTTGACTAAAAATTCTTTCAAATAGAATATCATCTATTTCCTGCTTTATCATAGAATTATATTCTTCTCCTTTTTCTCTTAAATATTCCTCTGCATATAATGGTGTCAAATTTTTATAAAAATCATAGACTAATAACATTGTCTGTTTATTGGCAAATAAACGCTTTAATCGTTCATTACGTTGATTAAATTCAATATCTTTAAATCGTTTTCCCAAAAATCCGATAACATAATATGGTATAGGAGTCCGCTTATCACTACTTGCTTTCTGATCAATATCTGCTCTATTAAAAAGGAAATATAACTTGATCATATTGTCAATCGTGAATTTCTGATCAATATTTAAAGAGAAATCCTTATAATAAGGACTATTTATTTTTAAAACAGTGCTACCCTTTCTAAATGCATAAAATCCATCTTTGCTAAACGCCAAAAGAACTTTTAACATTTTTTCCAAAGGTATCATATAGTTCTTTAACTTTGATCCATCTATATCAAACAGTTGAAATAAATCTACACCTTTTTTCTTTAATTCCGCAAACCTACCTTTATCGCCATATTCAATAGTAAATTTATTTTTATCACTTGGCTTTACAAGTAACAAAATCCCCCTCTTTCTAAACTCTTCTTGTAAATTGAGAAAATAATTCTGCTTAGAAGCAAATGCTTTTTCATCAATTCCATTTTGACTATTAGTATATTTTACGATATTTTTATCTAAACCCTCTTTTTCTATTTTAGAATCTTCATCAAACACATATATTTTTACTAACACATATGCTTTTTCATACTCTTCTAACATATCTTCTTCATTACAGTGCGATAATACTTCGGCAATGGAATTGATCGTTTGGCAACCATTGACCACTTGCGGATTGGTTAACCTAAATCCATATTGATTTCTACTTTCCCTATAACCTTTTGACGCTTCTGTCCCTCGTAATGTCTCACACTTTTCGCAAATCAAAGTAATACCATTATTGTAGTAAAAGAAATTTTCTCTATCAGTTGTCGATTTTAAGGTTTTGATTATTCCATTATTTATTCCTTGTGTACCAAGAAATTCTCTAACATTTTCTTCAAATAATTCATAGTTTTTCTCTATTGCCTTTTTATAAAGCAAATATAAATCTGCGACATTTACCATAACAAAACGTAGGTCAATCATCCAATCAAGTTTATAATCTTTGGGTCGCACATCCAAAGATGTCGCTGATACTCTAGTCGTAAGTTCTGTCGTAAATGGTATTTTATTTGTAAATCTATCTCCAAAATATATTCTACTAATATCTGACAGTTTGTAATATTTAACCCCAACGAAAGCCTTGATCTTTTCATCATTAAAAGAAAATTGATTAATTAAATTTTCTATGTCTCCGTTGTCCAGATCATTTGTAACATAAAAATGTAGCCATATTTTATAATCGCTATCTTTATGTATACGATCAAATATTTTTTGCAATTCCTCTGAGCGCTTATAATTTCCTGCAAGCAACACATTTAATGGAGTTGTTAAAAAGTCTGCAACATCACTTCTGTCTACCGAAGTGAATTCATCGTAATATTTATTTTGTATAAGATACAATTCCCTTGTATCCTCATAATGAACAAAGCAATCTATCCCTTTATCATTGATATCCGTTATGTTGGATGCTATTATTTCTTCATCCATCCCATATAATCTACTTAACACCCAGTAATTAAATGCAAATTCATCTCTCTGAAGATTATCATCAATATAACCATAATCTTTCTGTATTAGTTGAATATCCTCTTTTATTTATTCTTTAAAATTCGACATAATATTAATCTCCTATCGTTACTCCTTCATCTTTTCCCCTTAACGCCATCAAAAATGTAAAACTTTAATTAAGTACAGTGGTCATCCCAACGGATTACCCACAACATGAAAATAACATAATCTGTTCTTTACTTAAGTTCATCACTTACATCAAATCCTAACCATATCATTTTAGCGTTATACGAATACAAACATATTTTAATTATACCAAAACTACTGATATCTTCAATAATGCAATTGTTATTTTTCAATCTCTCCCTTCAATTGATCAAATTCTACTTTTCGGTCAATATTTTCTAATTGGAGAAATGCTAAAAGGCACATTTGGTATGCCTCATCATACCATTTTTCAAGATTCTCGGTAGACATTTGAGCCACATAAGCCTTATATTTTCCGGGATCTTCTGCGCTAATATTATTATGGCGAATATTTAGATTATTAAAAATATAGAAAAGATCACTTTCCAATACCTTATCAACTTTTCTTAGATCACCACGTTTAGCCTCTAAAATAGAAGCAAGCTGTACCAAAACAGCCTTTTTTGCCTCTATATTTCCTTTCATGGCATAGTGATGATATGAAATTAGCCGATATGATAAATTTGTTGGGATTAAGTCGCTTTCTGCTACAGCTATCGCAGCAGGACATTTTTCAACAAAAATAGTAATTCCATCCTCATTTGCGTGCATATAGCCTATTTCTTCAATGATCTGATTTATTTGCATAAAATAAAATTGAACATTGATAGGTGCATGTATCCCTGTCATATATCCATATCCCATAGAACCTTGTACTCCTTGATAAGCCATGAGCATATTATATATGTACTCGCAAAGCGAAACTAAGTGATCGATATTGAAATTAGATGGTTCTTTCTCAAAATGAAATCCGTGCATCTTATTAAATTCATCTATTGAAAGGCATGTTCCTCGAAAATAGAAATCAATAAAACGTTCACTCAATTCATCATATGCAGAAATACGATTCATATTTGATATCTGAATACTACGATCATACAACATCCCATATAATTTCTGATACTCCATCTTAATATCAATCTGTGCATCTTTTAATATCTGTGCAAAATTACGGCGCATATGGTTCCCTCACTTCCCTTTTTCTAATATCTTCATCGGCATAAATCCCTCCCAGTTCACTCTCATCACAATGCCTATAAAAGATAACGTTATTTACAATGATATAAAATCATTATAGCAACCACTTACCAAGTCATCAATATAAACGAATTAAATCTTGAATCAAAATATCTGCTTTACTTTGTCAATTGTCATAATGTAATCAACTTCATAATTCTCTCAACTATCTCAACATCCGTATACTTCATCAAATAAGGAACAACCGCTTGCATATTCTTCTTTTTCACCCCCGAAATCCCTCTTATATCCGTCCAATAAAAAGGCTCACCCTTTTCTTCCAACTTCCGATAAGCCCATATAATCTTCCTCGCCCAACTCTCCGGATATGATTCTGTATACCTTTCCATAATAGCCTTACACCCTGGCATATTCTCCAACTGATGTCCTTGCAACCCCATTTCCCGATACACAAGTTTCTCTGACACTCGTTCTGGTCTACCATTCTCATTGCCATTTCCATCATATACACATTTAGCAAACTTTTCCAATACAGGAGCCGTTTCCCGATCCAACAGCTCCCAATCTACAGGCGCAGCATTCCTCATATAATGGCTCTCCTGTTCCCTCTGAATCTGCTCCACAATCAGTGAAGGCTTCACCAATTCCTCTATCTCCATCCCCAAGAAAAATGCAATCTGACAGATAACCGTGAAATCAGACAACTTCCCCAACAATGCTTTTTGAATCTGATATATACTCGCTATACTGCATATCCCCATACCTCTGTAAAATTCACCCATATCATCCGCAAGCATTTTCGTATACCTGCTACGCCCAGACGGTTTCAGATATTTTGTCCTGCTCATCCCATCATACAGGATCGCACTTATCGGAACATCATTCTCAAAATCCATAGGAGCATCAAATACCGAATCCAAATATGATGCAAACTGAATCACTAAAGGATCACTTTCAACAACAGCTTCCTCATTACCTATGTAACTTTCTGCAGGACAAAACGTAAAACTCTGCTCACTCTTTGCAGGAACAGTTGATTCCTTAAGCCTGCATTTATGCTTCGTACATATACTCATATTTCTGATCTGATGCTTCCTGTGCCAGTATGCTTCACCATATCTTTCCCTATCCTCTCTGGCACACATAGGACAAAACCTCAAATACTGCTCTCCTTCATTCCTCGGAAGTACACAAAACAAATGATGTACATCACATGGTTCATGGCCTAAACGATACAGAGCATCTTTCTTCTGCCCTAATGGAATAAACCGTGCATATTGAGGGTACATAGTATGATCTAAGACCAATTCATCCATAGGATATATTTTTTCAATCTGTTCTATAGCTCCACGATTTAAGTTTCCGATAAATTCTTTATTCAGATAATCTGACTTCTTACAATACAGCTCCTGCAACGCCATCTTATGAGAAAAACAGCCCGAATGTACATAATATCTGCAGAACCAGCTATACACCAGTTCATCAGGATAAATTGTCGGCATATATGCAATCATACCGCTACCTCCACCACTGGCATATATATCTTCAATAACTGCACAATATCCTTGTTTTCAGCTTTGGCATTATCTACTAATCCAGCAATCGTAAAGTCTCCGCTATGTTTTTCTTCTGCAGAAGTCCGTACATCCGTAACCGTAACAGATACTTTCTTTTTAGCCTTAGAAGTCTGCCTTTTCTGCTCCATATGTATAAACCCATGTAACATAGATAACCTCTGCTTATATGTCTCTTGTAATGCCTCCAGATCAAGAACCTCTTTCCCATTCAAAATCGCAATCTCCTGTGCATCATGGATCAGAGACACCACCACCGATATATTCCCAGAACTATGCTCATAGAGCCATTCCACG
>Ga0137308_101467_pt1 | contig 22788 bp, 18 predicted proteins | sample Inofrocosms_June_FD_97181 | JGI IMG/M metagenome (GOLD analysis project Ga0137308, IMG submission 97181) | Mouse cecal microbial communities from Vienna, Austria - N-Acetylneuraminic and N-Acetylglucosamine D2O microcosms_June | ecosystem: Host-associated > Mammals > Digestive system > Large... | reverse complement strand
CTTGTATCCAGTTTCCACACACCGTCCTCATATTTAATCGTAACAGGCACCGTGTAATTGTTTTCTCCGTCGCTCCAGCTTACCGCCGAAGTAACGTCAAAGCTGCTCATCATCCTGTTCTCGTATTCCGCCAGCGAAAACTCCCCCATCTGAGGCAGAACCGCTCCGTTTATCAAGTACAAGTGACCGTCCTTCTCCACATAGCTCCTGTTTACATAAAGCCTTATATAGCTTTCCGCGATCTCCGAGGTAAATGTATCCCTTATAAACTGACGCATTTCTTCAACGGTCATAAAGGCTTCCACCTCTAATCCGTTGTAAAAACCGTGTCCGTAAACGTCGTTCTCTATGGTTACAAGCTGCGTATTCCAGTCTCCGTTTTCATCCGTTACCGCCTTTGCATTTCCGAATATTTTGTCTAAGGTAACGCTTTTGTCTATCAAAAGCTGACTGAATACTGCAATTTCTCCCGTTACCTCTTCGTCCTCATACATACGCACTACCCAGCCCCTTACGCCGTCGAGCATATCGTAGGTGCGCCAAATATATTTGTCTCCTGTTGTTCCCAAGGCTACAACCTTTGCGGTGGTTTCGTCAAGAGCGGTTATTACCGCAGATGATATGTCAATTGACACGGGCGTTTCCCTGTCGGAAACCAAAAGCCCAAGTCCGTCTTCGCTCTCCTTTATTACTTCGGGAAGCATATTCTCAACTTCCGCTCCGTACTTATCCTCCCAGAAGGAATATTTAAAGCCCTCGTACATTCTTTCCGTAAGCTCTTCCATATCCGAAGCGTATTCGGGATCGATCTTCACATATCCCGACATCGCCTCCCCGATTGTGGGTATAAGCGTGTGCGCACCGAAAAAAACGCTGTTAGCCGTTTCCGCTGCCATGATTTTTTCCTTGAATTCCGCAAGGTGCTCCCCGTCTTCAACGGAGCCGGAAGGATATGGGGCGGGAAAGCCGTCGGGAGCGGGAGTGGTTTCCGGCGGAATATCCTCCTGCTGTGTTGTAAAGGGGGAAGTATTTTCCGGCTGATCCTCCACCGCGCTCACTCTGGCGGTGGTGGTTTCCTCCGCCGGCAATTGCTGAGGAGCTGAAGAAGAAGGAGTTGTGTTGGTAAGATTCGATTGGTAGTTCGGCGACTCCGCGGTTTTACAGGCGGAAAACAGCAACACTGCCGATACCGTAAGGGCTATTGTTCTTTTTTTCATATGTCACCTGTTTTTACACTTTTTATAAAATTTTTGATAAGTTAAAAAATTATATAATAATAGGGCTTGTTTGAAAATAGGGGAAATGACGGATATTTGACCGAAAATGGTTAGCTTCAGGGATAAAACGCAGTCAAACAGTCGTTTGACGAGGCTTTTTGACGCAGAAGATGACCGTTTTGGGGCGAAAAGACGGCGTTTCCGAAATTCAGCTTTTCGGAGCACCCTTCGGCGTAAGGAGAATTTCGCCGCCTGCGGGCAACGACAAAATGGGCTTCGCCCCTTTGGAAACCCACTTACTTTTTGTATCACAAAAGTAAGTGAAAAAAGAATTTATTAAACTTGCAGCCTTTACAAATACTATTCAAATTTCGGTATTTCATCCAGCGTCAAAAAATCCTTATGATTATAAACCTGCTCCAAAAGCACGTTGGAAGAATATTTTTCCGTAAGTTTACCTTTGTCGTCAATAAGTCTGTCTCCGCCTCCCAATGAGAACCAGAGCCAATGAGTATTATCCTGTGCCAGCGCATCGGCGTTCGGTATCATGGCGCACTCGTTCAAAGCCACTGCTCTGGAGGTTTTATAAAAAGCGGTGCCCATAAATATTCCGTTCCCGCTGTCTCCCGTGATATTATACACGTTTTCCCCGACTATATCCACATATTCGTCGCCGGGATAGTAATCTGCGCTTCCCCCGTTCCATACCCAGATTATATTGTTAAGCTTATGATATTCGTTTATTCTGGTTACCATGGTACGCCAGAGCCAGATGTACCCCTCCGAGCTGCCGCTCCACCAATATCCGCCTTTTCCCCCATCTGACAAAGGAGAAAAGAGAACCGTCACGCCCTTGTCTCCGAGATATTCAAGCTTTTCCGCAATTCTGTCAATATCTCTTATAAGCAGGTAGTTTTCTCTCGGTATTTCCCCGCTGCCGTAAAGCTGTTCAATAGTTTCCGAGGAGGCTAAGGAAATGTCCTTTTCCGTATCCACTCCGTTTACGCTGAAATCCGTCATGGAAGAAAGATAATGGCTGCTTTCATCCGGAGAATACCACGTCCAGCCGTATCCCACCAATCCGCCGGTTTCGCTCCATTCCACCGCCAGATCAAGGTCGGTGTTGTTCTCGTCATAATAGGGGTTGTCCGCCTGAGCACACACAAGATCGCTCACTCTTATGACAGGAAGACGTCCCGTTTCATTGTAAATAGCCGCTATTTCTGCGTTGGTGCCGGGTGTGACCCGCTGTCCGGTGATGGTCTTTTTTCCGTAAATCTCGGAAAAGAAATTCATTATCTTTATGGTTTTTAAGGAGGCATTGGAATTTATCGGCGCGTTGCCCATAACATAATAGCTGTCGCTTACCGACTGCCCGTTTTCTATTATTACCTTATCCATATAGGCCATTCCAAATTCCGACTGAAGCGTTATCCGGTTTTCGCCCTTTTTAAGATAAATTCCGTTGACGGTAAAGGGGGAAAAGGCGGTCACGTCCTTGGCGTAAATAACGCCCTTGGAAACACCGTCATAGGTGCCGTATTCCCCGTTGTCGTAAGGCGCGCCGCCCACTATCACATTTACTCCCGTGTCAAAAGCGCACATCTGAAGCGTCAGTTTATAGTACTGGGTGGAGGGGACGTGTACCATAAAGGTTGCGTACTCGTGGCGGTCTATCTGTATATACCCGCTCCCCTCATAGCCCATGAGGTAGTTGTGGGGAGTATTATCGCAGACCTGTTCCAACTGAAGGGTTTCGGAATATTCCTGCGGGGTTATTGTAAACTCCTTTACCTCGTACTTGTCGGGCGATGCAGTTTCGGGAGGGGAAGTTTCCGCCGGAGGCGTAGTCGTCGGCGTTTCCTCGGAAGTTTCGGTTATGGGCGACATGCCGTAATCTATTTTGGAACAGGCGGAAAAAAGCGCCGTAATCGTAATAATCAGCACCACCGCCGTAATTGGCAATATTTTTCCGCTCTTCATTTTATTTTCCGCCTTTCCCGACACATACGCCGCGGTATTGGTACTGATCCCTTTTTTAACTGACGTAATACCCACAGTTTAAAAAGGGATTGGTTAGAATCCTAACCCTGTCATTTTTACTCTATTCTTTCCAGCGCACAATCGCTCTGTCTCCCTCATGAAGCTCCGCCCCGAAACTTATCTCCATACCGTTTAGAGTAAGCTCTATATCCCTTCCTTTGGGATTTTTTGTATCAAGATCAACTTTATTCATAAGCTCAACAAAAGTATGGGGAGTTCCGTCGTTTTTTTCGGGCAGCGTAAGGGGTTTGCCGTTAAGGGTAAGTGTGATGGCCGGAACGATATCTATCGCCTCTTCTTCGTCTTCTCCGTTCCCCTCATCAGCGTCAAAATCTCGGTCGCTTTCCGGATAGGTGGAAAACGCGTTTTCCGAGCGAACGGCTGCGGGCTTATAATCTGGCGCCGTTTCCGCCGTCTTTTCTGCTTCGGCTTCAGTTATGGCAGCATTCGGGCGTACCGATTCCAAAGTACTTGCGGATACCGAACGGAGCTGCGGCTCCTGAACAGCGGCAAACGCAGAAGAAGCGCGGCGCGGTTCAAAAGCTTCAGAGGAAACCGCGTCGGTTTTAACGGGGAAGCCCATCTTTGCCGATTCACTGACTGCTGCCGAAAAATCGGGAGCAGAGGCGGAGGGCGGCACATAAGCGCTTTCTTTAACGGCATTGCGCTCGCTTTCCGTAATCATCCTAAGTGTTATGACGTCTCCGTCGGAAAGCAGGGAAGCCTCCTCCGCAAGCTGTCCGTTAATGGCAAATCCCTTTGAATACTCTATTCCTATTGAATTAAGCAGGTCTCCCAAGGTGAGTATCCCACCGGTGGTTATCTCATCAAGTGGCTGAATCTCATACTGTGGCGGCTTTTTAACGCCGTTTACAAACGCCTCTATACCGAATTTATACTGTTTGTTGCCGAAGCTTACGCTGCCGGAATGATACTTTCGAAAGTTTATCTCGTTTTTCAGCACCGCTCTGGCGTTGTCCCCGTTTTTGGCGGGGGTGAACTGTATCTGATCTCCCTGCGTCACTATGGAAGTGAGCCCGCCGCCGTTTCCGTTTATCTTTATTTCCGAAGGGGTCATCATGGTTCCCTTGCGGAACACCTTATTTCCGTTTACGGTGAAAGCGAGACCCTGTCCCGAATGTCCCATAATGTCTCCCGCCTTATATCCCGCAAGGGACAATACCTGATACACGGTGAGCTTTTTTGTATCGAAAACTCTTATTTTTTTTCCGTTGACGTTGATAACCGAGAAGTCATAGCCTCTGTCTTCAAGGGCGGTAACGCCTATGCCCAATGGTGTTATGAACTCCGCGCCCATATTGAAGTCGCCCGTATCAACATCGCGCAGGAACTCTCCGCCGCCTACCGCGACTCTGTCCTCGTCTATATCCAGTTTATCCGCCACAAGGGTGGTAAGTCCCTTTATAAGGCTTCCTCCGCCCACTAAGAACACCGCTTGCGGCGAGCCGGAATTTATTCTTACGATCGTCTCGCAAATGGTGGAAGCTAAATTATCCATACAGGGAAGTATTTTTTCGATAAATTCCTCCTGCGTTGTCTGATGGGGGATACCGAAGATGTCCTTGTATGTAAACACCTCGTTATCCGATGCGTCGTGCTTCATCTGCTCCGCAACGGCAAAGTCCACAAGAAAGCTTCTTATTATTTCCTCGGTAATTTCGTCGCCCGCCACGGTTGCCATTGCGTAGGCAATAATGGAACCGTCTTTCGCTATGGCTATATCTGAGGTGCCCGCGCCTATGTCCACAAGAGCAATATTTATAAGTCTTATTTCCGGAGGAATAATCACGTTCATTGCGGCGATTGGCTCTAAGGTAAGACTCTGCACTTCTAACTTGTTCAGCTCCATTACCGAGTAAAGGCTTTCCACGACTATACCCGGCAAAAACGCCACTACCATATCAATTCCCGCTGTATTTCCCTTATGACCGTTCAGTGATATCATTTTGTAGTCGTCAAGACGGTAAGTCACCACATTATGACCTACGCAGTAAAACAAAGTCTTTTCATTCTGCATACTTTCGTCAAGCTCGGCCTGTGCGGCAGACACCGTTTCCATTTCCATCGAGGATACCATTTCTTCGGTAATAATTTCGCTTCCCGATACGTCAAATTCTTTGGAAATATTGACGGTTTTAAGAGCGCGGCCTGCGGCGGCAATGGAAGCCTTGCTGAGGGTAATTCCGTTGCGCTGTTCAAGCTTCTGCTTCACCTGTCCCACGATTTTGGCAACCTGTTTTATGTCCTCTATCTGACCGTCCACCATTGCGCGGCGGGTATGAGGGGCAACCACGCAGTCTATAACATGATATTTTTCGTCAGCCTTTTCGCCTATAATGCCTACCACGGAGCGGGTGCCTATATCCAAGGCAAATATTTTATCTCCCTGTGTCTCCTGTTTTTTTGCGGCTTTTTTCAAAATCTGATCAATATCCATTTTTTTCTCCCCGAATTTTTTATTTTTGAAAAAAAGTCTAAAACTTTACCAATTTATCAAAGGTTTGCTTTTTAAGGTAATCCTTCACCATTTCCGTAACCTCGCCGAATACTCCGCGGTAATTGCAGGGCAGACCGTCCGACTCGCAGTTACAGTTATAGCCTTCGGAAAGGCATCTGCTGAAATGATATTCACCCTCCACTATTTCCATTACATCATATATGGAGAGTTCGCCCAATTCCGCTATCAGCCGATAGCCCCCGTAGACTCCCTTATAGCTTTTCACTATTCCGCCGCTGACTAACTTTCTCAGTATTTTTAAGGCGAAGCGCAATGGCACCTCGGTGCGGTCGGCAATGGTTCCCGCGTCTATACATCCGCGAAAGGATTCGTTTTCCCTTGCCGCCTCCTTCGCCAAAGCGTCCACTATCCTGATGGCGTAATCCGTTTCAAGTGTTATGTGCATAATTCACCTTTATCGTTATCGTTAAGTATAATACCAATACCTTTTAAAACTGTTGAATCAGTGTTTTGGGTGCATTCCTTTTTAAATTTTGGATTTTATCCATAGTTTAAAAAGGGATTGATATAAGTAAGTATGTATAAGGACTTTCCCAAGAAAAAATTACTTGATCAATATTAAAATGTCAGTCAAGAAAATCCTTAAGCTTTTTGCTTCTGGTGGGGTGCCTGAGCTTTCTGAGGGCTTTTGCCTCTATCTGGCGTATTCTTTCTCTGGTTACCTGAAAGCGCTGTCCAACCTCCTCAAGAGTGCGGGGTCTTCCGTCATCAAGACCGAAGCGGAGTCTGAGCACTTTCGCCTCGCGGTCGGTAAGCGTTCCCAGAACCTCGTCAAGCTGCTCCTTTAAAAGAGAGAGGGAAGCCACCTCCGCGGGAGCGGGAGCAAGCTCGTCGGGAATAAAGTCCCCCAGATGGCTGTCCTCCTCTTCGCCTATCGGAGTTTCAAGGGACACGGGATCCTGACTTATCCTTATTATCTCCCTTACTCTGTCCACCGGCATATTAAGCTCGTTGGCTATCTCCTCTACGCTTGCCTCATGACCGTTTTTATGGAGAAGCTGGCTGGATACCTTTTTTACCTTGGTTATCGTTTCCACCATATGAACGGGTATGCGTATGGTGCGCGCCTGATCGGCTATGGCTCTCGTAATGGCTTGCCTTATCCACCATGTGGCATAAGTGGAAAACTTATAACCCTTCCGGTAGTCAAATTTTTCCACCGCCTTGATAAGACCCATATTGCCCTCCTGTATGAGGTCAAGAAACTGCATTCCTCTTCCCACATAGCGCTTTGCTATGCTGACCACAAGGCGGAGGTTAGCCTCGGTAAGACGTTTTCTGGCAAACTGGTCGCCTTGATTTTTGCGCTGTGCAAGCTCTATTTCCTCTTCGGCACTCAGGAGTGGAACTCTGCCTATTTCCTTAAGATAGATCTTTACTGGGTCGTCTATGGTTATACCCTCGCTGGAAAGAGCTACGTCAAGATCGTCCTCTCCGGTGAAGTCCAAAGCCGCATCAAGATCCTCGTCTGTTATGAAATCGTCAACTATGTCGATATTATTGGTCTCAAAATCATCATAGAGACGGTTTATCTGGTCTACGTCAAAGTTAAGGTCTTCAAGAACCTCGTTGATTTCTTTGGTTGTGAGTTTACCTTCCTTTTTGCCGTGTTCAATAAGGTCGGTTATCATATTTTTTCCGTTTTCCGTCATTTTTAACTTCTCCTTGCCAAAAGCTTATACCTATTCCATTTTTTACTGACGTAATACCCATTAAAAAGGATTGGTATTAAATTAATATTCCGCTCTTCTTTTTTCTTTTCTTATCCGCTCCATCTGCGCCAGAAGCTCCTCATTGCTCATCTCCCCAGGCTTTTTCCCTCCGAACCTGTCCCTTTGCTTTTCCAATACCCTTATATATTCCGACAATCTTTCCTTCTGATAAGGCAATAGATTGTTTTCGTTAATTATACCCGTTATTCTGCCCACTTCCTGAGCCGAAAATTCGTCTCCTATTGACGAAAGGTCAACCGAAACGCCTTTTTTTATGCGTTCCGCAACAATACTAAACACCCTTCGGTAAAATTCGTCCGTAAAATCCTCGTCTTTAACTCTTGACTCCACTTTATTGAGCATATCCGGCGAATGAAGCATAAACGCTATTATTCCTCTCTGCGCCTTTTGCTCCGGAGTCAGCCCCAGTCCCCTGGTATCGTTTTTCGGGGGATTTATCAGTTCCCTTCGCTCTTCCGCGCGGGCGTTGTAAGCCTTTGACCGTCTCCTTGCCTCCACCGCTTTTTCAATCTCCCCCGAATCCAACCCGCACAGCTTTGCCGTATCGCTTATGTATACCATGCGGTCTATACTGTTGTTTACTTCCGCCAGAAGATTTACCGCTTTTTTCAGATATGCCGCCTTTCCTTCGGGCGAGTCCATATTCAAGCCCTCAGTAAGCTTTTGCAATTCAAAGCTTATGGCTCCCCCCGACCGGGACAGCAGCATTCTGAAACCGTCGGCTCCGTATTTTTTCACATATTCGTCCGGATCCTTTGCGCCGCTCATTTTAAGCACTCTCGCGTCGACTCCCGCGTCGGAAAGCAGGTTTATCGCCTTCATTGTGGCCTTTTGCCCCGCCACGTCACTGTCGTAGCTTATTACCACCTGTTCACAGTACTGGCGCATCAACCGCGCCTGTTCGGGGGTTATGGCGGTGCCCAATGTGGCTACGGCGTTGTCGAAGCCCGCTTGGTTAAGGCTTATTACGTCCATATATCCCTCGCAAAGGATAAGGAACTTTTCCTTTGTGTTTTTGGCGAAATTAAGGCTAAAAAGCCCGCTTCGCTTGTGAAACACGGGTGTCTCGTCACTGTTCAGATACTTTGCCAGCGCGTCGGCTTCAAGAGCACGACCCCCGAAGGCGATAATATTTCCCCTTCGGTCGATTATCGGGAACATGATTCTATGTCGGAATTTATCGTAGGTGGTTCCCTTTTGGCTTCTGGATATGAGCGCGGCGGCAAGCAGCTCGTCCTCTCCGTAGCCCTTGGCCATCATATGCCGTTTTAAGCAGTCCCAGCTGTCGGGGGCGTAGCCTAAGCCATATTTGCGAACGGTGTTCTCGGTTAGGCGGCGTTCCGCAAGATATCTTCTTCCCTCCTCGCCTTTTTCCGAAATAAGAACATCGCGGTAAAATCTCGCGGCTTCACGGTTTATCTCAAGCAGCCTTTGCTTGATCCGTCCGCTTTGGTCTCTGTCGTCCTCCGGCATGGGTATTCCCGCCCTCTGAGCCAGAAATTTCACGCTTTCTATATAATCGAGATTTTCTATCAGTCTTATAAAGGTTATTACGTCCCCCCCCGCGCCGCAGCCAAAGCAGTAAAAGCTCTGTGTGTCGGTGTAAATATGGCAGGAGGGGGTTTTCTCCGAATGAAAGGGGCACAGGCAGACGCTGTCGCGTCCGGCGCGCTTCAGGCTGACGTAGGTTGACATTACGGAGGTTATTTCGTTGCTGTCTTTTACGGTTTGCAAAAATTCGTCGGGAAGCGGCATATTAAGGCTCCTTTCTTTGTTTTTTGGAAAATACTTGTAGGTTTAGGCGTTTTCGACATTTGTCCTAAATTTTCTCTTACATATATAATATACTTTTTTTAAGTGGATTCTCCTTTATTTTTTTGTGAATATTTTGTGGTTTTTTACATTTTCAGCAATATAGACAAAAAACTGTAGTGAGCGGCAATGTTTTTATACCGATTCCAATATCAACCATTGGATATCCATTTTTATACCAACCCCTTTTTATACTGACATAATACCAAAAGACTAATACTTATTTCCTATCGAAGTATAGACAAAATTCGCGGTTGATTGGATATATGTACGCCAGCCCCACGCCCCGTATTTGCACGGCTCGCGCAGCATATTCAGTGTTATCCATGCCGCTATGAATGCATCCTGCGCCGAGTCCTCACCCATATGCCGATTGTGAGTGATCGACGCGGCAGCGGCAATGACTGCATTTTCATAGCGGGCGACCAGTGCCGAATACGCGTTTTGCTCTCCCGCCAGGGTAAGCATCACCAAAGTTTCGTCCTTTTGATTTTGGTACATATAGGCCTTCCTTTCCTGTTTTGAAAGCTTTCGTTTTTTTAGCGCTGTAATAAAGACACATTTTATGGGAAAAAGGTTGGGCTCAAAAGTGGAAAAAAATATTTTTACTTCCGAATCCTTTTTATTTACCATGCTGCCAACGCGCAATACGTCAAAACCGCCTTTTCCTAAGCTGATATTATTGACATAGCTGTTATAATGTGATATAATCAAAACCTAAATTCATATATTACTGAAATTTTTACTAACGGATCGGTTAAAACGTATGGGCTATTATCCAAAATGGAATTGATTTGATTTTTTGTCTTTGCACAACAACAAAAATTTAGATTCGGAGCAGTCAAATAAAAGATGATTTTTTTTCTCGTGCCGGCGGTGATATCCTTTGTGGCGCTTGCGGCGGAAACGATACTTCGCTCCGCTTATAAAATAAAAAATTTCGGAGCGGAAAGATATTTTTTTGATTTTCACGGTAAGACGGTGCCGTTTGAGGATTTTGTACCTCATACCGTGTCTGATATTCTTATTTTTGTTCTCGCTTTTTCGGCATTGGGACTGATTTTATCGGCGGTAAGCATGCCTGTCGCGGGATCGGTATTTTGCGGAATTGTTTTTGCTTTTATTGTAATGTATTTAAAAAAGCATTTCTTTTTTAATCTTTTTTTGAAAGCAAGGGGAGAGAAGCTTCCGAAAAACAGACCTGACGTTGACGATAAAGCAGTTTGCGCGGAATCGATAACAAACGGCGGTTACGGTAAGATCGAATTTTTTTATAAGGGTCGGGGATACATGCTTACCGCCATGTCGGCAAACGAAACGGATATTGAGGCGGGGAAAGAGGTTACAGTTGTGCATAAAGAGAAAGGAATATGCTGGGTTGAGAAGGTTGAGGAAGAGTTGGAGGAAACGGATTAGGGCAATACCGCACAAAGATTGTCGTGCAGACGCGCAGCGCGGTCTTCGCGTGGTGTTGCTTTAATACTAATTGCAATTCAATCTATTGACTATAAATCGAATTGCAATTAGTATAAATAATTTTGGGAATATCCGAATTTATTGGGTTGATATAGTATAATACCAATCTTTAATCAAGTCTGCAAATTGATTAAAGATTGGTATTATACTTTTTTATTTTTACTTATGATTGGGCAGCGGCGTTATTTTAAAGCGATAAATTGTTTTATCCGCAAGCGCCCCTAATTGTTCCAGAACCGCTCTCTTTCATTCTTTCCCGGCCGATTCATAAGACTTTTCACACTTTCTTCGGGATTTTCACCGTTGAAACAAACTCCGTAAAGCTTGTCCGTGATAGGCATGGGAACACCCTTGGCCTTGGCAAGATGGTGAACTATTTTGCAGCAGTTGTATCCCTCTACCGTTCCGACCTGCCGTATTGCTTCCTCAACGGGAACACCCTTGCCTATAAGTATACCTGCCCGATGGTTTCTTGAGTGTACGGACGTGCAGGTCACAACAAGATCGCCTACTCCGGCAAGTCCCGTAAAGGTTTCCCAGCGCGCTCCCAGCGCTACTCCGAGCCTTGTTATCTCGGTAAGCCCCCTTGTCATGAGAGCAGCTAAGGTATTGTCTCCGAGTCCCATACCCTCAACTATTCCGCAGCATAAGGCAACGGGGTTTTTAAGAGCGGGGGCGGCTTCACAGCCTATCACGTCCTCGTTTACATATATCCTGAAATTGGGGTTCATAAGCGTTTCCTGAATATATTCCGCCTTATCGGGGCAGCCGCTTGCAACCACAACCGACGTGGGTACTCCTCGTCCAACCTCCTCGGCGTGACAGGGACCGGCCATTACCACAACGGGATTTTCGGGGATTTCGTCGGAAATCACTTGCGAAAGCCTGTTAAAGGTGTTTTCTTCAAAGCCTTTGCCCACGTTAAGTATAACGCTTTCCGGAGAAACGTAATCCTTTACCCTTGAAATTCCGTCGCGAAGAAAGGCGGAAGGAATAGCGGCAATTATAATGTCGGCGCCCTTTACACAGGCAGGATCGGCGGTAAACCTTATGCTTTCCGGTATTTTTACACCCGGCAGCAGCTTTTTCTGTTCCCTGTCTTTTAAAATTGTATCTATTTCGCTCTGATATTTCGACCAAGCTGTTACGCGGTGACCGTATGAATTCAGCATTACCGCCAAGGCGGTGCCGAAACCGCAGCCCAATACCGTTATGTTTGCCATTTTTCAAGCCTCCGTTTTAATTATAATCTATGAGCAAATCATTCTTTTTTTGCGTATTCTGCGTCTTTCTTTTTTTCGCCAAGCTTCTTTTCCGTGTGATGAATGAGTCTCTTGATGTTCTCTCGGTGCATAAATATTATAAGGATAGCAATAAATCCGCTGCAAATAAAATTACCCCAAAAACAAGCGCTTTTCTCGATTATACCGAATATCAGCACCGTAAAGGGATATAAGGCGGCGGCAATGCAGCTTCCCAGTGAAACGTATTTTGAAACGGCTACAATAAGACCGAATATACCCAAAAGTATCACCGCGGGAAGCCAGTCGATGGCCAACAGCACCGACACCGTTACCAGAACGCCCTTGCCTCCTTTAAATCCGTAATATACGGGAAACACATGCCCTAAAATTGCAGAAGCGCCGGAAGCGTACAGCGCCCATTCGTATCCGCTGCCTGCCGACCACGGGTCTATATCAGCCAGAAGTCTGAAGCTTAAGCCGACAAAAACGACGGACAAAACGCCCTTGGCAACATCACCCAACAGAACAAACAGTGCCGCCAGTTTTCCCTGTGTGCGGAGAGTATTGGTAAGACCCGCGTTTCCGCTTCCCAAAGTCCTTATATCATCACCGCTTTTGATTTTCGTTACAATAATCGCACTGTTTATCCCGCAGAGCAGATAAGGCAGCAATGCGGTTATAATAAAGCAAATAATCAACATAAAGCTTTCTCGCTTTCGCAAAAATTAAAACCTGTTTTCATAAGATCGGTAAGTGGGTTTTCAAACAAATTATGTTGGGGACAGGGTTGTGCAACAAATCAAGAAATTTACCGCAGACATAGGCAAAATTCGCCGAAAAGACGCGTGAGATATTTATACAGAGAAATTACTCGTTTTCTCCGCGCTCTCGGATAATCAGTCTTATCGGCGTTCCATCAAGGCCGAAGGCTTCTCTTATCTGGTTTTCAATATATCTTTGGTAGGAAAAATGAAACAGGTCTTTTCTGTTGCAGAAGCAAACGAAGGTGGGCGGTTTAACGGAAGGCTGTGTAAGATAATACACCTTAAGTCTTTTGCCCTTGTCGGAGGGAGGCTGTACTCTCGCCGTTGCGTAGCTGAGCAGCTCGTTAAGTCTTCCTGTGGGTATACGTCTTGCGTTTTGCTCAACCGTGTAGTCGATCAGACCGAAAAGCTTGTCCGTACGCTGACCGGTCTTAGCCGAAATAAACACGAAGGGCGCGTAGGACATAAAACTGAAATCCACCTCAAGCTTTTTGGTGAATTCCTGCATGGTTTTTCCGTCCTTTTCCACGGCGTCCCACTTATTTACGGCGACAACGCTTGCCTTTCCCTGCTCGTGGGCATATCCCGCTATTTTGCTGTCCTGCTCTGTGAATCCCTCCGTTGCGTCTATCATGATAACGCACACGTCGGCTCTGTCTATCGCCATATAGGCTCTCAAGACGCTGTATTTTTCCACATTGTCATTGACCTTAGATTTTCTTCGTATTCCCGCCGTGTCAATCAACAAATATTTTTTTCCGTTATAGGTCACCGGCGTGTCCACCGCGTCTCTTGTGGTTCCCGCTTTATCCGAGACTATAACGCGGTTTTCCCCCGCAATTTTATTTACTAGCGAAGATTTCCCCGCATTGGGTTTTCCGATAATCGCCACCTTTACGGTGTCGTCGTCGGTTTCTTCTTCGGTAATATCGGGCATATTTTCGAAAACGGCGTCAAGCAGATCGCCCGTACCGTGGCCGTGAACCGAGGAAACGGCTATGGGGTCGCCTAATCCGAGATTGTAAAATTCGTATAGTTCGGAAGGATTTTCACCTAATCCGTCGCATTTGTTTACGCAAAGCACCACGGGTTTCCCGCTTTTGCGGAGCATTTGCGCCACATTTTGATCAGCGGCTGTCATTCCCGTTTTAATATCCGCTACGAATATGATAACGTCGGCGCTTTCTATGGCAAGCTGAGCCTGTTCTCTCATCTGGGACAGTATAACGTCGCTGCTTTCGGGTTCGATGCCTCCTGTATCAACCAGCATAAACTCCCGGTTCAGCCACTCGCATTTGGAGTATATTCTGTCGCGGGTGACTCCGGGGGTATCGTCCACTATGCTCATGCGTTTTCCTATAAGCTTGTTGAAAAGCGTGGACTTTCCTACGTTGGGTCGTCCTACTATGGCTACTAACTTCATTTTTTTATTTCCGTTTCTTTTCTTTTATCGGTATTATTATACTATAAAAATGGGTTTTATGTCAATGTTTATTAAAAAATTAAGCTGTGATAATTCTATGGCAAATACTGATACTAATATTGGTTTAAAAAGTAGATAAAATGGCTTTTTAAACCAATATTAGTGTTTAGGGTGTAACTCTGTTTTGACTGTAGACAAAATATAACAAAGTCTACAGTCAAAACAGAGATTAGTATGATTTGTTTTTCTTGTCTTTCACGATCTTTTCTTACTATGTTTTTATAATATAAAAATAAGGGGCAGTCAAGCTACCCCTTTATTTTTAATAACTTAAGCTTCGTGAGCAATAACTTCCCTGCCCTTATAATAACCGCAGTTGGGACAAACCTTATGAGGAGACTTCAACTCTCCGCAATTGGTGCAGCGGGAAAAAGCGGGTGCGTTTAATTTCCATACTTGTCCGCGTCTCTTATCGCGTCTTGCTCTTGATACTTTTCTCTTTGGAACTGCCATTATTTGCACCTCCCTCTATATTCAAAATAATTAACTCAGTTTAAAGCAAAATAACTGAATTTAAACACGAGAAACATTATAACACACCTGTCATCGTTTGTCAATACTTGTTGTCAAACTTTTACAGATATTTTTTTATAGATTCGGGAAGGGCGTCTACGTCAGCCGAAATGGTAAATACAACGTTTGTGCTTTCACTGATTGCCGCTATCCTGTCAAACATTTCTCCGACCTTGTCGTAATCTCTGCCCACTATTCTGAGTACTCCGTCAACAAAGATATCGGTGCAGTCGTAATCGGAAGCGAGTATTCCCGCGATAAAGCCGTAAAGATCGTCGTAATCGGATATTTTAAAGTCTTCGATATTTATCAGGCGAATCTTATGATAAATGTCGATATTCAAAGAGGAACCGATTTGAATTGCAACCACGTTGCCCTTACTGTCTTTTTCCGCCTTGTGGATCGCGTCGATTAAGATCTTGGTTTTGCCTGAACCTTTTTTGCCGGGTATAAGTCTGATCATAGTGTTGTCCTCCGTATTTGACCGCAAGGCTTGTTTAAGCTTTAGAACCTGTCCAAATAGGAATTGGCACGCATCTTTTTGGCAGATTTTACCGATGACTGCGTTAAAATTTCTTGACTTGCGACAGCAAGCCTGCAAAATTTTGCCTTGTCCCCGGCAAAATCTGCTCAAAAATCCACGCACCATTCTTATGTGGACAGGTTCTTAATTAAAGCAAACCCCGCAATTTTTATTTTCGGGGCGTCTATCCGAAAAACACGGCGATAAGCGCCCGAAATTACTTTAATCTGACGGTAATCAGGAAAGCTTGGCTTCCAGCTCCGCCTTCTGCGCCTCGTATCCGGGCTTGCCCAACAGGGCAAACATATTTTTCTTATAGCTCTCAACGCCGGGCTGATCAAAGGGATTTACTCCCAGTAAATATCCCGAAATCGCGCATGCCTTTTCAAAGAAGTAAATCATATAGCCCAACTCGAATTCGTTAAGCTCCGGCACCTCAAGCACCATATTGGGAACTCCGCCCTCGGTGTGAGCCAGAACAGTGCCCTCAAAGGCCTTGCGGTTAACGACAGACATATTCTGTCCGGAAAGGAAGTTGAGTCCGTCGCCGTTTTCGGCGTCGTCCTTAAGGAAAAAGTCCTTCTGAGGCTTTTCAAACTGTACCACCGTCTCAAACAGTATCTTGGAACCGTCCTGAATGAACTGACCCAACGAGTGAAGATCGGTGGAGAAGGTGGCGGAGGTGGGGTAAATACCCTTCCCGTCCTTGCCCTCGCTTTCGCCGAAAAGCTGTTTGAACCATTCGTTCATCATGGCAAAGCTGTTTTCGTATGCCACGAGCATTTCCGCTTTAAAGCCCTTGCGGTAAAGGATATTTCTCGCCGCCGCATATTTATAGCAGTCGTTCTTTTCAATATCGGGATCGCAAAGCTCCTCCTGCGCCGCCTTTGCGCCGTTCATAAGAGCGTCGATATCGCATCCGGCGCAGGCGATGGGAAGAAGTCCTACCGCCGTGAGCACGCTGTATCTGCCCCCTACGTCATCGGGAATAACGAACGTTTCATAGCCGTTTCTGTCGGAAAGCTCCTTAAGAGTGCCTCTCGCCTTATCGGTGGTGGCGTATATTCTGCCCTTGGCTCCATCGGCGCCGTATTTCTGCTCCAGCATTTCGCGGAACACTCTGAATGCCAGTGCGGGTTCTGTGGTTGTGCCCGACTTGGAAATTACGTTTACGGAAAAATCTCTTCCCTCAACAAGGGAAATAACCTCGCTGAGATAAGTGGGGCTGATGGAATTTCCCACAAAGTATATTTCGGGGGTATCCTTTTTAAGAGAATTGTAAAGAGTTGACTTAAGAGCCTCGATAGCCGCCCTTGCGCCCAAATAAGAGCCGCCGATGCCTATGACTATAAGCACCTCGCTGTCCTTTTTTATCTTTTCCGCCGCCTTTTTGATACGCTCAAACTCCCCCTTGTCGTAATCGGAGGGGAGAGTTACCCAGCCGAGAAAATCATTGCCCAAGCCCGATTTTTCGCCGAGTGTTTTATGCGCCGCTTCAACTGCGGAAACGATACCCTTGTATTCGTTTTCGCCCACAAACTGTTTTAAATATTTATCGTTCAGTTTAACCGCCATTTTTGACCGTCATCCTTTCTTTTTTGGTTATCGGCTTAAAATCTCCCTCACAAGCCGTTGTACGCGCAATTTTTTTTATTTGATTTTTCTAAAAAACCCGCGCACGAATCCCGTGAGGACAAATTCTTGACAGCCGAGTAAAATTTTCTTATTATAATTATACCTTTTTTTAAAAATTTTTGCAAGATGTTTCCTGTGTTTAATATCATTTTAGCATTTTTTACAAATAATATGTGCTTTGTTTGTATATTTTTTATTTTAAAAGTCAAAAAGCCCTTTCCATACAAACTCAAAGCTTTTAAAAAACGTAAGTTTTTCAGAACTTTCCTTAGCCGTGACTTTGGCTATAAACAAAGTATCATCGTCAAGCAGCACTATTATCTTGCCCACACTGTCGCCGGAGGCAACGGGAGCCTTTACCGTCGGCTTTATATTGTACAGATAAGATACCGAGGAGCTTTTACCCTTTGGTATAAGACAGCAAAGTCCCGACTCCGCGCAAACGGAGACCGTTCTTAAAACGCCCTCGTCCACGTTGATATCGGTTAGCTCTTCCGGGTCAAATTCGGGGGAAAACAGTTCAAAGCCGTTGAAGCCGTAATCCAGCAGTGCTTCCGCAATTTCAAACCGTCCGTCGTCGGTTTCCGCCCCCAGCACCACCGCCACCAATTCCATATCCCCCCGTTTAGCCGTAGCGGTAAAGCAGTAGCCCGCATTGTCGGTTGTGCCGGTTTTCAATCCGGTAATACCGTCATACCCCAAAAGACGGTTGGTGTTGAGCAGTTGAGTTTCCCTGCTCGTGCCCTCGCGTACGTATGTCAGTCGGGTCATAAGAAATTCGTCATAATAATCGTACTTTCTAAGCTCCGCCGCCATTTTCGCCACATCGGAGGCGGAAGAAAAATGGTTGTCTGCGTCAAGACCGGTACAGTTGACAAAATGCGTGTTGGTCATATCCAGCTCCGAGGCTCGTTTGTTCATTCTTTTGACAAACGCCTCCTCGCTTCCTGCTATATGCTCGCCGAGAGCTACGCAGGCGTCGTTGGCGCTGCTTATTACCACTGAGCGGCAGATGTCGTAAACGCTCATTTCTTCCCCCTCGTTAAGCCATATTACCGACCCGTCCATGGAAAAAGCGTGATAGGAAGCAACGACGATGTCATCAAAGCTTAGTCTCCCCGCTTTCATTTCTTCCGCCGCGATAAGAAGGGTCATTATTTTTGTTACGCTGGCTATGGGAAGCTTTTGGTCGGGATTCTGCGAGTAAAGCACCTGCCCCGTTGCCGATTCGGTCAGCACCACCGATTTTGCTCTGAACGCAGCCCTTGACTCGTCTCTTCTTTTTTCTTCATTCGTCTGCGCGCTTACGCCCGTTACACCCGACATACATATTATCGCCGCCGCCAGAGCCGCGGCAGCGGAAAAAAGTCTTGCGCCGATACCCTTGAAAGCTGTCATTTCCTTAATCTCCTTAAAATTGATATCTACCCATAATTTATGTATAACAAGTCCTTTAAATGCGTAAGCTAATTGAAAAAAGAAAGGATAATTTCATATATGACACGACCGAGTTCTCCTCTGCTTAAAGAGTTTATAAAGCTTACCCTGCTTTTCCTTATGGGCGGAATGATATATTTTGCCATAGAAGTAGCTTATAAGGGCGACAGTCACTTTTCGATGTTCATAACGGGAGGGGCGGCGTTTTTGCTTATAGGCGGCATAAATTGTTACTTTGACCGTAATATGCCTCTTGTTTTTCAGATGCTGTGCAGCGCGGTAATAATAACTCTTCTGGAATTTATAAGCGGGGTAATAGTCAATTTGTGGCTTCATCTGAATGTCTGGGATTACAGCGGTATTCCGCTTAACATAATGGGACAGATCTGCCCCCGTTTTTTCTTTATCTGGTTTTTTATTTCACTGGCGGGAATTTTTCTGGACGATTTTTTCAGATACCGTATGTTCGGCGAAAAAATGCCGGAGTACGCTTTGTTTAAGAGAAAAAGAGGAAGAGAAAGGGTTAAGATTGATATTTGATACTATGGCTTGTTTGAAAAATCGGAAACGCCGTCTTTTCGCCCCAAAACGGTCATCTTCCGCGTAAAAAAGCCTCGTCAAACGACGGTTTGACTTCGTTTTTTCCTTGAAGCTAATCATTTTGGGTCAAAAATCCGTCATTTCCTCTATTTTCAAACAAGCCCTAATACTGTTAACCAATTAAAAATTGGAAAAATGGTTTTTAATTGGTTAACGGTGCTTCGCGAGTAATAACCATTTTGACTATGATTTTTATACTGTGTCAAAACGGTTGTTAGTATAAAGGCAAGACCGCGCTGCGCGCTTTGCCGCGCACACGCATGCATATTTTCCGTCATTTTTGCCCATAACTCCTTGAAATACGCCGGTATTCCTGCGTCGTTTTGGACAATCTGACGAAAAAGCTGACTGCACGTCTGTACGACAATCTTTGTGCGGTGTTGCCTAAAAGCTTTTATGTGTGGAAACTTCCGAAAAACAAGACTTTACAACTCGGTATTTCGACAAAATGGAAAATCCAAGAGCCGTCGGGGGAAAAATAAAATAAATCTGATAAAAAATCGGCTGTTGGGTAATACGGCTGATTTTCATTATATCTTGACAAACCTCTTTTTTTATAGTAAAATATATAAAGCGTTAATTAATTTAGCGATTTAAATTCGCGCCATTTTAAACGGCAAAAGAGAGGGACTCTTGAAAATGCTTATTTACATAATTTTAACGGTATACATTGCCTTTGCAATAGGAATCGGCGTGTATTTTCACCGCAAAAGCAAAACAGTTACCGATTTCGTACTGGGCGGAAGAACGGTAGGCCCGTGGATAACCGCTTTCGCCTATGGTACAAGCTATTTTTCCGCCGTTGTTTTCGTTGGCTACGCGGGACAGTTCGGCTGGAACTTCGGTCTGGCTTCCACATGGATAGGATTAGGAAACGCTATGATAGGCTCTCTGCTCGCATGGGTGTTAATGGGAAGGCGCACAAGAGTAATGAGTAAGCACCTGGAAAGCGCTACCTTGCCGGAATTTTTTGAAAAAAGATATTTAAGCAAAAAATTAAAGATAGCTTCCGCCGTTATAGTATTTGTTTTCCTCATACCTTACACGGCTTCGGTGTATAACGGCCTGTCAAGGCTTTTCTCCATGGCGTTCAACGTGGATTATTCTGTTTGTGTAATAGGAATGGCCTTAATAACCGCAGTATACGTTATTTTGGGAGGTTATAAGGCAACCGCTTATAACGATTTCATACAGGGCATCATAATGCTGCTGGGAATAACCGCGGTTATTTTCGTAACTTTGGCGGGAAAGGGCGGATTTTATTCGGCGGTCACCGAGCTTTCGCAAATAAAAGCGGCTTCCGGACCCATGAGCGGAATGAGGGGGGCTTACACCTCGTTTTTCGGTCCCGACCCCATAAATCTGTTGGGCGTTATTATCCTTACCTCATTGGGCACATGGGGACTTCCGCAGATGGTACATAAATTTTATACCATTAAGGACGAAAAGTCCATAAAAACGGGAACGGTGGTTTCGACGGTGTTTGCCGTGGTGATCGCGGGCGGCTGTTACTTTCTGGGCGGCTTTGGACGCATTTTTGTGTCCCCTGCCGAAAACGGGATTCCCGCCGAGGGCTATGACGGCATTATCCCCGCCATGGTGGGAACGCTGCCGGAAGTTCTTATAGGAGTAGTGGTGGTGCTGGTGCTTTCCGCGTCCATGTCCACGCTTTCCTCTTTGGTACTTACATCAAGCTCCACAATTACCCTCGACCTGATTATTCCAATGAGGAAAAACGGAGACGAAAAAAAGACGCTTATCATAATGCGGGCTTTGATAGCGGTTTTCCTTCTGGTTTCCGTCATAATTGCCCTTAATAAAAACAATCTTATAAGCGACCTTATGGGTTATTCATGGGGAGCGTTGGCGGGCGCTTTTCTGGCGCCCATGCTTCTCGGACTCTTCCGGAAGGGAATTACGCGGGCCGGCGTATGGGCAAGCCTTATCTGGGGCATCGGAGCTACCGCCGTACACTTTGTGCTTAAATCCGCCGGAGTGCTTTCGGGCACTTTACTGGGTTTTAATCTGGCAAGTCCCGTAAACTTAGGCGCCTTTACAATGGTAATGGGTCTTATAATAGTTCCGATTGTGAGCCTGATTACTCCGAAGCTTAAAAAATCCGATATCGAAAGGATTTTTTCGTGTTATGACAAAAAAGTGGAGGTATCTCACGTCGTTGCGCTTACGGAAAATGAGGGGCAGGTAACTTTGCCTATTGACAACACTGCGGAAAAGTAATACAATAATGTATATTTAGGCAGCACCGCGCAAAGACCGCGCTGTGCGCTTTGCTGCGCATACGCTTGCGTCTTTTCCGTCATTTTTGTCCATAACTCCTTGAAATACGCCGGTATTCCCGAGTCGTTTTGGATGATCTGACGAAAAAGCTCACTGCGTGTATGCACGACAATCTTTGTGCGGTATTGCCTTTATTTCAGGAAAAGGAAAAGAAAAAAATGTTTTTTGACAAAGAAACGGAGACTATGCCCCGCAAAGAGCTGGAAAAGCTTCAGCTTGAACGGCTTAAGCATATAGCGGTATATTGCTATGAAAAAGTTAAAATGTATCACGACAAGTTTGACGCGGCGGGGTTTGACCCTTATAAAATACAGGTTCTTTCGGATATAAAATACATACCGTTTACCACAAAGTCGGATTTCAGGGACAATTATCCGTTTGGAATGTTAGCGGTTCCGAAGCGCGATATAGTGCGCATTCATGCCTCGTCCGGCACTACCGGAAAGCCCACCGTGGTGGGTTACACAAAAAATGATCTGGAAATGTGGAGCGATTGTATGGCGAGACTCGTTACCGCCGCGGGAGCTACTGCGGACGACACCATACAGATCGCCTTCGGGTACGGATTGTTTACGGGAGCGCTGGGGCTTCACTATGGACTTGAAAAGATAGGCGCCGCCGTTGTGCCCACATCTTCTGGAAATACCGAAAAGCAGGTAATGCTGATGAAGGACTTTGAAACGACGGGTCTTGTGTCTACGCCCTCTTATGCTTTGCATATTTCCGAGGTTATACGGGATATGGGGTATAAGACAGGCGAGGATATCAAGCTTAGTCTGGGACTGTTCGGAAGCGAGGGCTGCACTGTTGAAATGAGTGATCAGATAGAATCGGGCTTGGGAGTGTTTGCCACCGACAACTACGGAATGAGCGAGCTTATAGGACCGGGTGTATCGGGCGAGTGCCGTGAAAGAAACGGACTTCATTTCAACGAGGATCATTTTTTCCCCGAAATAATCGATCCGATTACCGAAGATGTGCTTTCCGAAGGAGAAAGCGGAGAATTGGTAATAACAACTCTCACAAAAGAAGCGCTTCCCGTACTGCGTTATCGCACAAGAGACATAACAAGGCTAAATTATCAGCCCTGCGCCTGCGGGCGCACTCACTGCCGAATGGAAAAAACCGCAGGAAGAAGCGATGATATGCTTAAGATTCGCGGCGTAAACGTATTTCCCAGTCAGATCGAGAGCGTTATCATGACGATTCCTCAGGTTGCGCCTTATTATGAATTGGTAGTTGAAAGGGAAGGCAGCGCGGACACTCTGGAGGTAAGAGTGGAGCTTGCCGACGCTACGCTTCTGGAGAGCTACAAAAATCTTGAGGATTTAAGGGCAAATGTAAAGCATAGCCTTAAAACGGTTTTGGGTATCGAAACCAAAGTTTCGCTTGTTGAGCCTAAGTCTATGGCGAGATCGGCAGGTAAGGCTAAGAGGATTATAGACAACAGGAAAAAATAGGAACAGCAGCA
>Ga0137308_101465_pt1 | contig 22836 bp, 21 predicted proteins | sample Inofrocosms_June_FD_97181 | JGI IMG/M metagenome (GOLD analysis project Ga0137308, IMG submission 97181) | Mouse cecal microbial communities from Vienna, Austria - N-Acetylneuraminic and N-Acetylglucosamine D2O microcosms_June | ecosystem: Host-associated > Mammals > Digestive system > Large... | reverse complement strand
TCAATTATACAAAAAAACGCCTGTCTTTACAATAAAATTCACATTAAATTTCTTCCTCTCTCCGTTCCGGTCTGCCCTGTTGTCTGTTGTGCTGCCGGCTCTCGTTCTGAAGCTCCCTCTCAAGGTTCTTTTTATTGTAGCTGATTACCTCCGCATATGCTAATTCTGTGGCAGTCTTGGTCTGCTCCTTGCCGATACTGTCATACTCGGATTGCAAAGACTGTATCTCGGTTTTCCACTGTTTCGGCGTTATCTTTTCGCCGTTCTGTAAAAGGCTCTGTATACGCTCTGATATTGTCAATATCTCTTTACACTTTTTTCCCAAGGATGTTTGAGCTATGCTACATCCTGTAAATAGGCATAGTATTGTTGCCTCTTAATCACTGGTGGTAATCCACCATTAGCAGAGCAGATTCTTCGATTGTTCCAATAACTAATAAAATATCTCCAGATAAGTGTTTTTACTTCCTCTACTCTCATTTTCGAAGTATCATAACTACCATATAATAATTCTTCTTTGAACCTTGCCCACATGCTCTCACAGCGTGCATTATCATGACATCTACCACCCGCACTATTCATACTCTGTTGAATGCCATATTTTTTTATTGCTTTACGATACAGCCTGCTAGTATATTGTGTCCCTCTGCCGTAATGCAGTATGCTTCCACGGATGTCTGGATATGCCTTGTATGCGTTTTCTAGTGTCTTTTCACATAAGGTTGCTTTCATATTGGTATCCATTGCCAGACCAAGAACAGAAAGATCAAAGCAACCAAATATGGCTGATATATAAAGCTTACCCTCTGATGTTTTGATTTCTGTCATATCCGTAACGCACTTTTCCAGTGGTTTGTTTGCTTTAAAATCTCTTTTTATTAAATCATCTGATTTTCTTGCTTCTTTATCTGCTTTTGTAATTCCATTTGGTTTACGCTTTAGTCTATGGCTGATGCATGCAGATCCTTCCATAAGTATCATTACACTCATCTCCGGCACAAATATCTATCATTGCATCCGCAAGTGCCTGGTATTTCCATGGGAGGTCTTTCGTTTTCAGATAATGATAAAAGCCTTGTCTTGTAACATCTAAAACCTTGCAGTAAAAATTAATTTTTCCTTTGTTTCTGCCGTCTTCCGTTTTTATAGCAATAAACATTAATCTTTGTTTCTTGCTGGCTTCCGACGGCTGGCTGCGAAAAAAGCACTGGCTTCTTCTAGAAATTCATTTTCTTCTTTAAGACGGCGGATTTCCTTATCCTGTTCCCTGATACGTTTTCTTAGTCCAATCAGCTCTTCGTTAAGAGTTAATGCATTATTGGGGGTATGTGCCGCTTCTTTTGCTGCCAAACGTCCCTCTTTGAAGGCTTTTATCCAAGTATAAAGAGTACCTGATGGAATTCCTAATTCAGTAGCTGCTTTGTGACCACCTATTTCCTGGGCAAGCTTAACTGCTTGTGATTTAAACTCTTGATCATATGATTTTGTAATTCTTTTTTGTGCCATATCAATCTCTCCTATTCTCTTATAGATTATATGTCAAAATCCTTGAGAACTGGATGTCAATTTTTATTGTACAACATCAGCTTTTCAGTTCCGTTGTCCTCGTCATTCCATACCGCCCTCGCTTTCACTTCCGGCATTGGGGAGAGTGGTTTGTGGGGGAGTGGTTTCTCGGCTTTGCGTTTCTTCTCGTTCTGCTTTTTCTTTTCGTTGGCTACACGCTGTTTTGCCTGTTGCAATACCTGTAATGCTTTTTCTAAGTCCTTGCTGATTTCCTGTTTGTTCTCAATCATTTTCAATACCTCGTTCTTTCTGTGCTATGTTAATAGTTTCTAAAATTAAAAAGGTAGCTGATTGTCTGTTAAGATAATCGCTACCTAAAAGTAAACAATATTCGGTTTTCATTTTACATTTCTATCTTGATTTTTTCCAATGAATCAGAATTTAAAGCGGTTTCTGCACTAAATACAACGGTATTGTATCTGTAATTATAATTTCATTTCCTGCCTCCATAATTGCTTTTCTAATACCTGCATAAAAATTCGATTTATACGGCTCCTCTAAGGTTATGTGGTCACAGTGAGTGCTAATGTAACAAATATATTCATCTGCCTTCAGTTTCCGCACACTTTTCCATTTTTTGTATTTCATATTCTCAAATCCATAATTAAGAACATTTTCATAATCTATTTTACAATTATATCTTTCCTTTACATGAAAGTATTTATTATACACTTTGTCAATTTCAGTTCTTAACGACGGATTTGCGCTTGTTTCATCCGAACGAGTCATAAACATAGCAAGATAGCCACCTGGCTTTAATATCTTATATGTTTTAGCAAATGCTATTTCTTCAGGAATCCATTGTATTGTGGCTGCCGAATAAACTAAATCATATATATTTTTATTAAAACTATAATTCTCAAAATCCGCATTCACAATATGAAAATTCTGATAGCAACCAAACTTATCTTCCATCAAAGCAGTGAAATTTTCTCCAAGCTCAATTGCAGTATAGTCACACCCTGTTTTTAATATAGGCTCTGTTGCCTGACCCGTTCCCGGTCCGATTTCAAGTACTTTTTTCCCAAAATTTAATTCACATGCCATTTCCAGTTCTTGAAATAACTCTTTACAATATCTTGGTCTGTACTTGTCAAAGCGTTCTGGTATCTTATCAAATGTTTTACGAAAATCCATCGTCTTACCTCCTCATTAAAATTCAGGATTTGTTAAATTGTTCAACGCTGTTATTTTACCATAACCGCACACACAATTCCATTAAACTTTGCTTAATCTCCCTTTGCCTTATTCTTTGCAATCATCATCTGTCTTGCCCGTTCCCTCTGTTTGGTGCTGGCCGCCCTCGGCTTTCGGTAGCTGATATATGATTTCGGAAAGGAATATGTCTTAAATACCTCGTCCTGCCCTGTCAGCTTGTATGTGCCGGGAAGTCCGGTAACAAGCGTGTCAAGTTTCCGCATGACTGCCTTATCCCTTGTGTAGAGGGTAGCGGTCTGTTCTCCTGCGTTATAATTGAGAATACTTTCCTACTCGTATCGTGAAAGTTTCATAATTCCATTCCTGCCTTTCCTGTTACATATATCAGGTTGATTGATATAATTGATTTTATGTGCTGGCTAAAAATTTTCCGCCCGTTAATAATCGGGTATTTAGATTGCATAATACTATGTGTGGGTATTTCTCCACTTGATAGAATATGCTTTCACTTCCTACGGCAATATACCGCAGATTTTCCTTAAAAAATACCACTAAAACCTTTATACAATTAACAGCACCAAAACCAATAAATATATATACCTTTAATTCCAGATATCTCCTGCAGTATAAAAAAGCTGCCGCACTAAGCAGAAAATATACAATATATAATATTTATTAAAGCTAATATCTAATATATATTGTTATAATTTTTCTTAATGCGACAGTTCATTTTTGTCCAGTTATCTTTTTTTACTCCTGTTCCCAGTATACAATCATCCCAGAAACCAGGCTTTCCTGTACAAGTATTGTCCTCTGGTTAGAAGAACCCTTAAATGCAAGTCCAAGGTCTTTCTTGTCTGCCATAAACTCGCCATCTACCATAACATCAATATAAGAAAGCAGTTCCTTTGTTTCCTCCCATTCATCCACCATACGTCCTGTAACATCTTTTTCAAAGTCATATCCTGTAAAACACCATATGCTTTTTGCTGGATATAACTTTTTAACCTTCCTTAATAACGGAAGAAGCCCCTGCTGGTTACAATACTCCAGAGGCTCACCACCAAGAAGTGTAAGCCCCTTTATATAATCTGGTTCCATGAATTTAAGGATTTTTGCTTCTGTATCTTCCGTAAATAGCTGCCCATAATTAAAATTCCATGTTTCAGGGTTAAAACACTCTTTACAGTGGTGTGTACAACCGCTTACAAAAAGTGATACCCTGACACCTGGCCCGTTGGCAACATCACATTTCTTTATTTCTGCATAATTCATTGTGTTCTGGTACCTTTCCCAATACAATGTTACAGATGCAGTACCCTTGAATTAATTTCCTTTGTCTTGCCATCATTCCAGAAATTCTCACCAAGATAGCCACAAGTCCTTCTTGTAACATTCATTTTATTTTTATCTTTATTATGGCACTGCGGACATTCCCATTCAAGGTTGTCATTTACTATAATCTCACCATCAAAACCACATACATGGCAGTAGTCAGACTTTGTATTAAATTCTGCATACTGTATATTTTCATAAATAAACTTAACCAGGTCTTCCAGCGCTTCAAGATTATGCCTCATATTTGGTATTTCAACATAAGATATTGCGCCACCAGAAGAAATCTTCTGGAACTGGCTTTCAAACCTGAATTTACTAAAAGCATCTATCTTTTCACGTACATCAACATGGTATGAATTAGTATAATATCCCTTATCTGTAATATCTTTAATGCTTCCAAATTTCTTTTTGTCAATTTCAGCAAAACGGTAACACAAGCTTTCTGCTGGTGTACCATAAAGCCCAAAGCCTATGCCTGTTTCAAGCTTCCATGTGTCACATGCAAGACGCAGGCGCTTCATAAGACGTAGTGCAAAACTTGTTCCTGCAGGTTTCGTATGGCTTACACCTGTCATAAGCTTTGTAACCTCGTACAAACCAATATAGCCTAAAGATATAGTTGAATATCCATCATGTAACAGCTTGTCTATAGGCTCATTCTGCCCAAGCCTTGCTATAGCTCCATACTGCCAGTGTATAGGGCTTACGCTTGAAAGTGTACCCTCAAGTGAATGGTGTCTGCACATAAGCGCTTCAAAACACAATGCAAGACGTTCCTCTAAAAGTTCCCAGAACACCTCCTCATCACCCTCTGCCATTATTCCTATCTGTGGAAGGTTCAGGCTTACAACACCTTGGTTAAAACGTCCCTCAAATTTATATTTCCCATTGTCATCTTTCCAAGGTGTAAGGAAACTTCTGCAGCCCATACATGAAAATACATTGCCTTCATAATTTTCACGCATTTTCTTAGCAGAAATATAATCAGGGTACATCCTCTTAGCTGAACATTTTACAGCAAGCCTTGTAAGATAATCATATGGCCCGCCCTTTAAACAGTTATGTTCATCAAGTACATATATAAGTTTAGGAAATGCTGGTGTAACATATACCCCTTTCTCATTCTTTATACCTTCAATGCGCTGCTTAAGTATTTCTTCAATAATCATCGCATTTTCTTTGATATATGGGTCATTAATATCAAGATTTAAAAATAAAGTGACAAATGGTGACTGCCCGTTTGTAGTCATTAAAGTATTAATCTGGTATTGTATAGTCTGTACCCCGGATTTCAGCTCATCAGCCAGCCTGTCATGTACAAACTCTTCTAGTATATCATCACTTATTTCACTGCCATATTTCTGCTTGTAATGCAAGGCATATTTATCATGGCTTTTACGCAGGTATTTGCCAAGATGCCTTATATCAACTGACTGCCCTCCATACTGGCTGCTTGCAACTGCTGAAATAATCTGTGTCATAACAGTGCATGCCACCTGGAAACTCTTTGGGCTCTCAATCAGCTTGCCATTCATAACTGTGCCATTCCCAAGCATATCCCCTATATTAATAAGGCAACAGTTAAATATGCTCTGCAGGAAATAATCCATATCATGGAAATGTATCATCCCCTCTTCATGTGCCTTGACAATCTTCTCTGGAAGAAGAACCCTTTTTGTAAGGTCTTTTGATACTTCACCAGCTATAAGGTCCCTCTGGGTAGATGCAATATAGGCGTTTTTATTAGAATTTTCCTCCATAACATCCTTATTGCTATTCTTAATAAGGCTCATAATAGAATCATCAGTCGTATTGGCACGGCGTACCATTTCACGTGTATACCGGTATATTATGTACTTTTTGGCAAGCTCAAACTTACCCTCACTCATAAGCTTTTGTTCAATCATATCCTGGATATCCTCAACCATCAGATTATCCATACGCTTATTTTCAATACCAGCAACAATAGAATCAATTTTCTCATCAGAAACCTGTTCATAACGGTCTACTTCTGCATTAGCTTTCTGGATTGCAACCACTATTTTATTGCGGTCATAATCCACAACCCTGCCATCACGTTTTGTAACTTTCATGATTTACACCACTCCTGCTTTTATATTATTTAAACCCCTTGCTATCCAGCCTGCCAGAAAGAGACTGTATTTCTTCTGGCATAAGAAAGCCTGTACCTGCCAGTTATAAACATGTACTTATAGAACTTTCCTAGTGAGGTTAAAACGCAATGCTATTATACCATTACATCTCCAAAAAGTCCACAATATATTGTTAATTTTAACCATTTTGTACTATATTTTGTGGATAGGCTATTTTCTAAGGCTTACTCTTGTAGATAATGGCTGTTGTAAAAATGATGGCTTTATGAAGATGCAACTCTCTTTGTATCTTCTGATATATTCATTATACTATCAATTTCTCCAACAGGAATTTTAGTGTATTCTGACAATTCTTCCTTTGTAGGGATACTTCCTGATTCTTCCGTAAGGTATTTTGCTGCTTCATGTAAAAGGTTAATCTTTGCAATTACAGTATTTTCCCAGTCCTTATCTTCTGATTCCATATCTATAAAACTTTCCATAGCACTTAATATTTCCATATTAATTGTACCATGTACAGCCTCATAATCAGGTGTGCCATCTTCCTTAAAATAACGTTCCCTGTTTTCTTCAATTACTGAAATGCCAACAAGCAGGCCTACATTACCTTCTGCTATAATTTCATCTATTGATACCGTTTTATTTACTACTGCTTCACGCTTTTTATACCCTGATGCAAGCTTTATTACATGGTTTAATTTATTCTCTGCCAGTTTGTCACGCAAAGCTGTATCCCCCATAAGGAACCCTTTTATAATATTATTAACCTCACTAGCACCAGATTTCCCAAGATTGTTTACCTCCTGCATATAAAGCTTTCTATTAAACAAAGCTCTTTCTGTCTCCTGGCTGTCTGTTTCCCGGCTGCCAGAAACCTGCATGGCATGTTTTATATTACTGCCCCTTCCACTGCCTGATTTGCCAGCAGCAGAACCAGATGCCTTACTATACCCGTCAATTTTAATCCCTCCTGCCACAAGGTAACTGCACACTGCATTCATTTTATCTTCATTAAGGTCCATATCACTAAGATATTTCTGTATTTCATCCTTTGACAGGCTGTTCTCTTGTAACGCTGCTATATCCTTTATCTCCCCAAGTATTTCCAAAAACTTGTCCTGTTCTTCCATACGCAATTAAATCCTTTCTATAAAATATTTTCCCATAAACAGGATAGCGGACTGCTATAACAATAGCAGCCCGCCAGCCTTATCTCCAATTACATCCCCACGTAACCAGAAATACCTTCTCTTTATTTAAGATAAAAGCATAATGCCTTCTTAACAATATGTAAACTATTTAAGAGTAATCTTGAAAGATATAGAAAGTGACTTCTTAAATGCAAACTTGCCTGCATCTGCACAAGGGTCAGCCTTTGTATCACCATATTCATTGAAAAGCTCAAGACGGTACTTGTAGTTACCTTCTGACTGGTGCTCTTTCTCAATGTATCCCTGTTTTAACTTAGCAGCCTTAATAGCAACTTTCTTGCCATCAACTTTAACTACTACGTTGCTGATTTTAACCTTTGACTCTTTGTAATCTTTCATAAGGTCTACAACATCTACACATAATACATTAGCAGCTGTAATCTCTTCATCTTTGCCATCTAAATCACTTCTGTTAATATTAAGTGTAACCTTCTGTGCACCCTTTTTGTTCTTAATATTCTTAGCACCTTTGCAAGCATCATCGCTCATGCCATTCTGTACTTTCCATGTACTATCTGCAAACATAATATATGTCTTATAACTTTTTGCCTTAGCTGCTGCTTTATTTGCTGTAACTGCAAGTCCTGTAAAAACTACTACAAATGCCAGTACAAGCGATAAACTTCTCTGTAATAATTTCTTCATGTCAATTCCTCCATTAATCAATTATGGTTTTTGTATATTTTGCATATATAAACCACTTTTACATAATACACCCTTTGTTTATTTTTGTCAATATTGTATATATTAATTTTCGTTAATATATATTTTGCACAATTCCAGATACAATTATTTGAACTTAATAGTATAAGTAACTTTTATGCTCTTCTTAGGCATAGTATACTTAAATGCTGTGACTCTTGAATTCCATGTGTTGATTATCTGGATTTGTGTAAAATCAGCAGTTGCATCAGGGTCTGGTGTTAAAACTGCTTTTTTAAATGTTTTAACTTTTTTGCCATCAAAAAATACCTGTACATTAGTAACAGTAATTTTATCCTTCATGGAACCTGGAATAGTTGTATCAACAAAAAGCGTATTGAAAGTACCATCATTACCGATAACAGCAGGCTTAAGACCTGTAAGCGATACAGAGTATGTCTTGGCTTTCTTGTTCTTCTTCATAGACATTACATCAGTAAACTTAGCTTTGCTTGCTGCCGCATCTAATGGATTAGTTGTGTTTTCAAGCTTGTCACTGAATTTATCACTACTATGTTCATTCCTGAAAGTCCACTTCTCTGTAGAAAGGCATAAGTATGCGCTATAAGATGCTGCCGCTGCTGCCCTCTTCTGGACAGGTGCTGCCAGGACAGAACTTGCAACTACCAGGACAGCCATTACAAGAGATAAAACTCTTTTTACTGTTTTACTGGATTTCATAAATTATTCCTCCTTCTTATATAGATTTAGCATATTAAAAGATAAAACATTTTATATCAGTTATCTCTTAACATAACCAAATGCTACCACACCTTATGCAACTTTTCTACGTTGAAAACAAGAAACCTTTTACACTCAAAATAAGACATTTATCTTGCGAGAATATCAGTTATTGAAGCTATATAAAGAGTATGGTAATCTTTGTCCCTGTACCATGTATCATCAATGCCAGGGTCAACAAAGTCTTCTGGTTTTACAAAAGTTGAAGAGAGCACTTTGCATATTAATATAAGGCTTGCCTGGTCAATGTAAGGCACTCCCTTATAATAGCCAATCTCTGCACCCGACACTTTTATCTTATCCTCCTCCCTGCCCGAAACTGCACCAAGGTACTTCATAAGGTTCCTGTGTTCATCACCTGGAAAACTTAAAGAAAACTTTTTCTCCCTGTCTATAAATTCTTTTGTAAAGCGGCTCTGCCTTATAACCACAAAAGCTGCGTCTTTGCCCCACATCTGGCCAAGTGCGCCCCATGAAGCAGTCATTGTATTAGCTTTTTCTTCATTGCCTGCTGTAACAAGCATCCAGTCTTTGCCAATTTTCTCAAATGGATTTATCTCCACTATATCTGGTGTAATTTTTTGAAAAGTATGCATATTCCTTACCTCCATAATTTTTATTTTGCACAATAATATGATACCATATATTTATACTATGCGTTTACCTTTTTTTTGATATTTTTTAAAATATCTGGTAAACTATATTAACCAGGGCAGTAAAATCCTGGCCTCTAATAAAAAGCAGAAATGGAGATTTGTCTATGAAAATTGAATTACATGCACATACAAGTGAAACAAGCCCATGCGCCCATATAAATGCAGCCAGGCTTGTACAGATGTATGAAGATGCAGGCTATGATGCAGTTGTTATTACAGACCATTATAGCAAATGGGTTATGGAGCATAATAATATTAAAGACCCACAAGAATTTACAGACTTTTTCTTAAAAGGATACAAAAGCGCCCTTTTATATTCACAAGATGGAAACCATACTATAAAAGTGCTTCCTGGTGCTGAAATCAATCTTCTGGAAAGCCCCAATGATTATCTTTTATATGGTGCAGATAAAGAATTTTTCTATAATAACCCATTATTATTCCAGATGTCCCTTGCAGAGCTTTACAATCTTTGCCATAATAATGGTATACTGCTTATACAGGCACATCCATACAGGGCATACTGTACACCTGCAGATATACATTTAATTGACGGGGCAGAGGTATATAATGGCAATCCACGCCATAATAGTAATAATAGCAAAACTTATAAATGGGCATCAGAAAATAACATGATTATGGTTTCTGGAAGTGATTTCCACGAAGAAGAAGACCTTGCAAAAGGCGGGATAATTACAGAAACAAGTTTCAGTTCAATAAAAGAACTTGTAGAAATAATTAAGGCTGGAAATTACAACATTATAGAAAATTAATCTTTCCATGTAGTCAAAGGAAACGAGAAATCTGCATTGCCTGCAAGCAGGCATTAGCTACTTCTTGATAATCCTATGCTGGTACCACAGCTTGCCAGCCTGACAGACCATACTTGCATCCTGCCTGGCACAAGCACGCCCTTGCAAACACAGTATGCCACTTTCATTTTTGCGGCTTAGAAGAGAGTGGCTTCTTTGACAAGTTAAAGAAAGGATTGCTTTTATTATGAAATATAATATTTTAATACGTTGGTTTTACAATATATACAACCTGGTTAATACCATACTGAAAGAAATAAAAAGGTCTGCAATTCCAGCTTTTTCGGGACAGTCAGCTTTTTTTATGATGCTTTCGTTTTTCCCATTTTTCATGTTTATGTTTGCAATCCTTAAATTTACCCCATTTACAGAAGCAATGTTCCTTAATACACTTCAGGTATTTATACCAGATTCGTTCCATAAATTTATGGCAACACTTATATCTGGCATATATAACAGCCAGTCTGCTACTCTTCTTCCTGCTACTATTATTACTGCCATATGGCTTGGTTCAAAATCATTTCTTTCTATTGCTGGCGGGCTTAATTCTGTATATGAAATAGAAGAAACACGTAATTATATACTTATACGTATTTATGCTGCTGTTTACACAATAGCATTTGCACTACTTATAATTGCAACACTTGCATTTATGGTATTTGGAAATACAATATACTTTTATACATGCCAGTATTTCCCGTTTCTTGAAAATATACTGTTGCCAATAATAAGTTTAAGGCCTCTTATAGGTTTCCTTATAATGTTCTGCTTTTTTACAATTATGTACAAAGCCATACCAGACAGGAAATGCAGCATTAAAAGCCAGATGCCTGGTGCTGTTATTGCAACAAGCGGATGGCTGGTTTATTCCGAATTATATTCATATTATGTAGACCACTTTAATAACTATTCTGCATTTTATGGTACAATGACTGTAATTGCACTTCTTATGGTATGGTTGTATGCATGTATGTATATACTTTTCTTTGGAGGCCTTATTAATAAAATGCTAAGCCATAACAAACCTGCAGAATAAAATAACTAAAGGAGCTGTTATGTAAAGCAGAATATATATAATTTTTGCTTTATAACAGCTCCTTTTTATTAATTAGCAGCACTTTCAGTCTTTTTTACACTCTTTACTTTTGCTCCTGTAAAGAAATGTTCAAGTATATCCACGTATTCTTTGCCAGACTGTGCCATTGCTGCTGCCCCAGACTGGCTAAGACCCGCACCATGTCCAAAACCTCCGCCTGTTATTTTAAATGAAACACCTTTCTTTGTCTTTATATCATCAATATAAAATGCTGCACTTGGAAGCATAGAATATGAAGAAATGCTCTCACCACTTTTTCTTTTTATCTTTTCATATACTGGAGCAAGCACTTTCCTTATATTGTACTGTGTACATACCTTAACAACATTGTTTGTACCAACAATTACAAGCTCTGTAATAAGTCCGCTGTCTTCCCTTTTCTCAACACGTAGTTTCTTTATCCTGCCTATGCTTTTTAAAGGTTTCTCTTCATATTTGCCATTATTATTCTGTGACAATACAAGTGACTTATCAGACAAATAACAGTTATACAATGCGGAATCAATCCTTTCACTTAACTTGTCTGCATTAAATGTTATGTTCCATCTGTACCAGTCATCACTACTCTCATATGCGTCTTTGCTTCCAGAATTAATAAACTGCCTGAAAGCATTTTCATCTGAGAGGTCTGTACCTGTACTGTCCTTTCCATTACGCAGTTGTGGCCTGCTTTTCAGATAAGAAACTTCACCAGGTGTATTCCACACATCCTGTCCATCTGCTGTATAGCCCCATGATGTAGAAAAGTAATATGCAACAATAATTTTCCCTTTACTTGTAATTACCTCCTCAAATGTAGAATCCACAGCTTTTCTTGAACGTTCATCTTCAGGTATATTATTATATACCTGGCATGCTGTGCTGTCATCAAGGTCTGCATTATATTCCTTATACCTTTCTGCATTAATCTGGTTATATGTATAACTCCTTGCACATACAGCCTGTGCCTTAAGCGCTTCCATACGGTTTCCCGTAGACATCTCACTTGGTACTACAGCATATAGATACTGTTCAAGCGGCAATTCATTAGTTATAAGAAATCCCCTGCCAGTCCATTTCACTTCAATAGTACCACGGTATAAAGGATTTATTGCCTGCCTTTTTACTGAAAGCAGTTTAATCCTTGCATCACCTGTGGAGGCTACAACAAATTTCTTCTTCTTTACAAGTTTATCTGAAAGGTTAAAGGAAACTTTTTTACCTGCTTTGTAAGTTTTTGTACTATCCCCGCAAGTAACTGTAAAATCATTGCCACATGTAAGCTTTACTGTATTGTGGTAATAACTATCAAAGTTATTTGTTGTTATAATAACCCTGACTTTCTCAGAAGCTGCAGCACGCCATGCCTGTACAATCTGCACTGGTCTTTTAGTATGCACAGGAACAGCTGTACCCTGGTTTTCAACGTTTTCTTCACTACTAGCCACGGCAGGCCCGCTGGCAGTTATTCCTGTACTTACTGTATTGTCCTGTTGTTCCTGGCGGCTTGCCATTACTGTAGTGCTTCCAGTATTTTCAGCAGCGCCTGATTCCTTGTACTCCCTGACTTCTGCTTCTGACACCACACAAATAATACAGAAAACCGACAGTACAAACATTAACTTAATCTTTTTCTTGTCCATTATTTCTCCCCTTATCAATTTGTATTACTCTATCTTATTAATTATATGCTGCCAGATTAAAAATATGACTCCCTCCTTCTTATTTTCTGGCAAATTAGAAAAATTTATATAAAGCACTTATAATATTTTCATTATTTATATAAATTTAGTTCTGCATTTTAAACTGTTCCTCTTGTATAAGTGGATATTTTATTAACAAATCTCCATCAAGGTTTTCATTATGCATATTTATTGCAGCTATCTGGTGGTTATCATAAGTATTATAATAATAAATCCCCTTATCTGTATTACAGCATGATGTATAAATAGTGGTTTCATACTTTCCATCCCCTGTAATACAACATCCACGCTGCTGGCAGACCGAACCAAGTATATGGAAAAACTGGCTTACACTTTCCGGCTCTGAACTTCCAGAAACAGAATTCAGCTTTGTAAAAACTGCCCTGGCAAAACGTGACTGTGAAGATAAATCACCTGGCAGTCCTATTGCACCCATACCACGGCTGTAAATATGAAGCGGCAGCCCTTTTGCAAAATTATCTTTTGGGTCATGTGCAGACAGGTTCATATAATTATTTAACTGGAACATCTGCTGCATAAATGGAGGATTATTTGTTAAAACACCAACAGGGTTATCATAGACATTAATCCCTTCCTTTACAGACTCTACAGTTATTACGCCATCCCTGCCAGCCACAATCCAGTGCAATGTTGCAACTGGCAGATTATCACTAAAAGCAGTATTTGTAATATTAATCCTGCTAATTAATTCTTTTGCCTCTTTTACAGTAGCACACTGCCTTAAAACCCATGGTATAAATTCAAATGATGCTATATTATCTTTTCCATACACTGCTTCTTTATAATCTGCATTACCTGTAAAATTCAGGCCTGCCATTCCAAGACCTCTTTCATTTATTGCATCATAGTACAATGGACAGCCTTCTGCTACATGTGCCATGCCAATTATTGCATAATTCTTTTTTAAGACAGTTCTATTACGGAAAATAAACGTAAAGTTATGTGGTGTTATAACTATTTCTTCTCCATATGAACAGTCATAATCCAGTGTGCGTCCAAAATAAAAATCTTTTGTCTGGTAGGTTATTGCTGTACACATACACATTCTCCCTGGTTTTTTATCTTTATTATTCCAGGTTTTTTATTATAATATCCATAAATTATCAGATTACTCACCAGCCAGCAAGTTTGCTTCCAGTAAAATAAGGTCTTTATTCTTTTTCCATATTTCCTTGAACTCACTTACTGGAAGAGGGCATGGTTTTGTCCCTATTTCCAATGTAATACTTGGAAGGTTCTTTTTATACATAACAAACTCACGTAAGTTCCCAACTGATTTGTTATCACCTGAATAACCAGTAGAACTTGCATAACCTGTTATATTACATGCGAGTTCATACATATCTGTAATAGCCTTTTTCAAAGGTCCCTCATAATCGCCAAAGATTATTGAACCTGTTGCATGGTAATTAATCTCTCCCCTGATTGTTACACTTTTCTTAAGCTTATTTACCAGGTTTATTATAGCTATTGTTTCAGGCTCACTACATTTCTTAGGTCCTGTATACCCCTGGCTGCCACGCCTGCCCTGCCGTGCAACATATTCATATGGATAATTTTTATTTAAGTCTACTCCCCGTGCATTTGCTTTCCAAAGAGAAGGATTTCCTGCACCTGGCATTTTCAAAAGTTTTTTTCTCAATGAAGTATTCCTGATAGCTGAAAAACCATACTGTGATATTGCAGCACCATCAGGGTTAGCCATTGGTACATAATGGATTGCTATTCTTCTAAGCACATCTGAAACTTTAACACCACCAATCTCCTCATTATAATTCTGCAGGTAATACTCTATCTGTTTCATACACAGCTGTGATGTCATATACTCCCTGGCATGAAGTTCTGCAACTACAAGTATTGCCTGGCCCGAATCCTGGTTGCCAATTATAATTTCGTAAATATTCCTCTCATCAGCTGACTGGCCTATAATATTATAATTAAAACGGCTTCCATAAAGTTTTTTAAGGGCATTTATATCTTTCCCAAGTTCTTTATAACTATAATTCTGAAGCTCTGTATCTACTTCATCCCTTAAAAGAACTCCTATATATGTATTAGAACCATATATTTTAACCTTATCATTTTCATATACAGGAATAATCTTGTACACATATTTTTTACCTATAGCTACTTTTAAATCCTTATAGTTTGCTTTATTAACCGTAGTAACCTTTTTAAAATCACCATCTGGAAGTTTTCTGTAAACTATAAATTTCTTTGCGCCCTTTCCTTTTATCCATGAAATACTGATTTTACGGCTTGCAATCCTTTTATATGAAATACCTTTTGTATCACCTGGTATACATGCCGTTATAGTTTCAGACCTGCCTATAACTTTCTTCTTGCCATATATAGCTGTAACCTTATATTTATAATACCTGCCTGGCTTTATTTTAACACTATAATTTATTTTTTTTGTTGTCTTAATTTCTTTCCACTTTTTAGCACCCTGTTTCTTCTGCCATAATTTATACTGGCCAGCAGACTTTCGTTTCTGCCATGAAATAACAAACTTATCCTTGCCCTTTTTACGGACAGATATTTTAATTGGTGTTTTGTCCACTACAGGAGCAGCCGTTGGCCTGGCTGTTGGTTCCGGGGTCACTACTGGTTCTGGAGTTGCCGTTGGCTCTGGTGTTACAACAGGCTCCTGTGTTTCCTCTGGCTGCGTAGTAACTGCTGGTTCCTGCGTCCCTTCTGGCTGTGTAGTAGCTCCTGGTTCCTGCGTCCCTTCTGGCTGCATAGTAACTCCTGGTTCTGGTGTCCCTTCTGGCTGTGTAGTAACTCCTGGTTCTGGTGTCCCCTCTGGTTGTGCTGTAACTGCTGGCTCCTGTGTCACTTCTGGTTGTACAGTAATTTCTGGTTTCTGTACTTCTTCTGCATCTTTAGCAGTATCTTCTTTCATCTGACGGAATATACGGGCCAGGCTTTTTAATGTAGTTTCCATTACCACATCTTTAAAAGGCTCACTGGTTTCTGCAGCTACTTCTGTTACATTTGAAACAGAACATATCAGTGATGATATAACTAAAATACATACCACCCTTTTATACCATTTGCTAAATTTCTTCATACATTTCCTCCAGTTTGGAATATCCTGGTACACAGGAATAATCCTGATACATAATTAAATAAGCACCATACATATAACATAAAACACTGATATATATATGATGCCTCCTCTGTACTTATGTGTACTTCAATAGTTTATAAATTAATTTAGCCACCCTTAAAACTACATTCCAGCAAGATTCCTGGTTTTATCTATATGCCTAATATTTTTTCTACAGATTTCTGCATATCCTGTGTTTCACATACTGTTGTATGCAGTACTGGAGCCTGGCGTATCTCCTCTACTGCTTTTGGAATATTTGTCTTTGAAACTTTGCTTAATTCATCAATAAGCAAAAAATCGTCCATATCTTTATATTTACTGTCTATAGCCCCCATAACACTTGTACCAAATTTATAAGGGCTTGCTGTTGATGCAATTACTGTTACTGTATTGTCACCTGTTCTTTCTTTATAATCATGGTATACAGCTGATGCAACAGCTGTATGTGTATCCATCACATAACCTGTTTCATTATACACTCTCCTGATTTCAGCAAATGTCTGGTTCTCCCCTGCCCATCCGCTTTCAAAATCCTTAAGCTGTTCTTTCATACTGTCTGTAATAACATATTTCCCATTATTTGAAAGGGCGTCCATCATATCTGCTGTTGCTTTTGCATCTTCTCCTGCTATCTTAAATACCAGACGCTCAAGGTTACTTGAAACAAGTATATCCATGGATGGTGATGATGTAAGTATAAATTCCCTGTTTTTGTCATATGTTCCAGTCTTAAAGAAATCAAATAATACTTTGTTCTCATTTGATGCACATATAAGTTTTCCAACAGGAATACCCATGTTTTTTGCATAGTATGCAGCAAGTATATTTCCAAAATTTCCTGTAGGAACTACAAAATTAACAGGTTCCCCTTCTTTTACTGCACCATCGGCAAGCAATTTTGCATATGAGTATACATAATATACAACCTGTGGCACAAGACGGCCTATATTAATAGAATTTGCAGAAGAGAACTGGTATCCTTTGTTCTCCATAACCTGTGCAAGTTCTTTATTATTAAACATAGCTTTGACACCACTCTGAGCATCATCAAAATTACCTGTAATACCTATAACATGTGTATTAGAACCCTTCTGTGTAACCATCTGGCGTTCCTGTATCCTGCTTACCCCGTTCTTAGGATAGAACACAATAATCTTTGTCCCTTTTACATCTGCAAAACCAGCAAGTGCTGCTTTTCCTGTATCACCTGATGTAGCTGTAAGTATTACAATTTCATTCTTAATATTGTTTTTCTTTGCTGATGTTACAAGCAGATGTGGCAGTATAGAAAGAGCCATATCTTTAAATGCAATGGTAGCACCATGGAAAAGCTCCAGGTAATAAACTCCCGCTTTTTCTGCTAATGGTGCAATTTCCTTAGTATCAAACTTATCATCATATGCCTTGTTAATACAGTCTTTCAGCTCTTCCTCTGTAAAATCTGTAAAAAACAGCTTCATTACTTCATAAGCAGTTTCTTTGTATGACATCTTTGATACAGTTTCCAAAGAAATATCAAGAGCTGGTATGCTTTCTGGCACAAACAGGCCTCCATCACCAGCAAGGCCCTTTAAAATTGCCTGTGATGCAGTTACCTTTGTTCCTTCACTACGTGTACTTTGATACATAAGTTCCATTATTTCCTCCATTCTGCCAAATAAATATAGCAACATATCTGTATATGTAAGTTATTCTGGTCTACCTGCTGTTTATTCCAGCAGGACAATTTTTTCAAACATGGGATATATTATACAATAACATTATGTATTTTTCAAGAACCCATGTTAAAATTTTATGTCAAAATATTACAAAAGTTACAAATAATTGAACAGGGCATATTATTACAAAATATAATACGCCCTGGATAAGAACCACAATATTTAAAGATGTGGATAATTAGAAATTATTACTTATTTATTTATAAAATTCATGGCAATGGTAGCCAAATAATCTTGTAAGGCATCTGTCAAACCATGAAGCATTATCTGCATCAGCATATGCCCTTTCCATAAAGTAAAGTGCACCTTGTGAATGGTCAACACCATTTAATGCATCATCTACAGCATCTTTTGTATCTTGTGATACATCAACTGTATAATATCTTCCATCGTGTATTGGTGAAAACTGGTAAGTTGACCCCCTGTGTGCAAAAACTACTTCCTTGATAGTGGAAGGGAATGACTTGCTTTTAACCCTGTTTAATACAACATTTGCTACAAGCACTTTTCCTTTATGGTCTTCACCACCAGCCTCTGCTTCTACAATCCTTTCAAGTATAATCCTGTCAGCTGCTGATACAGACACGCCACAGCATTTTTTAATACGTGCTGCCTCCTGTATTTGTGCACGTTTTTCATGGTAGTCACTAAGTCTCTGGATTCTGTTATAATTGCCGACATTTTCCATAACACTGCTTTCTGGCTGTAATATAACTACCCTTTGTGAAGAAGCATCATTCACTGCTGCAGGTACTGTTACTGCTGCTGCATTGCTGGCGGCTGCTGGTATAAGTGATACACTTACTGCTGTAAATGCTGCCAATGCTCCTTTTGTTACTTTTTTCATACATTACCTCATTTCTGCGCCTGTTTTGCGCGTAGTACGTTTGTAGTTTCTGTCTTAAAATATTAAATAAGATTAATCTTTGTTACAAAACTATTACAAATTATATGAACTTTTTAAATTTTTATTCACTCTATTTACATTTTTATGAATTTTTTACAAATTAATCTTTGGTTTCATGTATTATTTAACAAATACAATAGTTTAGGATAAAATTACATAAGAAATTATTTTTCGGACAGCCTGCGGGGGGAGTAATCCATACAACATATAGCCCACTAAAAAGGAAACCCTGTTAAGGATTCCTTATACAAAATCGCATACTTTAATTTTTACAATTACTCTTTTCCCTGTTCTGTCAAGCACATCAACTGCTGGTTTGCATACAAGGCCTTCAAGCTTTGCCTTTCCAATTTTAGAATCTGGTTTTGTTTTAACATAATCAACTGCCTGCTGTAATGTGCCTCTTAAAATAACAGGTACAATATCAATTCCGAATGTCTGTGCAATGTCCTCTAAGGAGTCCCTTTTAAGCCATAAATCCTGCTCTGGCAAATAAATATCAAATAAAATAAAAGAAACATCCTCCCTGTAATCACTACCCCTTTTCTGTATTTTGGAGCCATACCCTTCACCAAAAAGAATTACCTTCATGTCACCAAACTTCTGTTCAAACAGTTCTTCATTAATTATTCCACCGAACATTTCCAAGAGTTTATTGGCCAGATATGCAGGAATCTGTGCTTTCTCTGTCCTTCCCTGAAATGATACTTTGTGCCCATCCCAGATAACACCAATATTGGTACCATCAATTTTTTCAGTACATACCCACTCATTATTCTTTAAATATTCCACTGTTTCATTATTGAATTTCCCTTCAATTAGCTTTTTCGTTCCATTGGTATCACGCTCAAATATTGTTTCAATCTTAGTATATTCTTTCATTTGCAACACCTCCTTAATTTTCTTAAATTATTATATATATATCTATGGCATATTTGCAACATAACTTTTTATTGGTAAAATCCTGGAATTGCCAGAGCCTAGGAGTTTGACAGTTGAATATGAAAAAATTGCTTACAGACCGCATAAAACCTGTTTTTTTATGTCAAATTTTTTGTTTTTCTATATGTTAACGTGAGTTCGGGATAAAACCAAGTAAAATATATAATTTAATATTTTAGTTGGTTTAGATATAAAAACACTTTTATAGAACATAAGTTTATTTTTGGCGGCAATGGTTATGAAATCTTACATGGGATTGCATTATCCCATTGTTGTATTGATGGTTTTTTTTGTAAAAAGGAATATGCAGCAATACCAGAAACTAAATTTGTTACAAAATTACAGCAGCTTCTATGCCTTGAATGTTCTATCTGGCATATATTTTTAAGAAAATCATTTACAGATTCTATTACAGCACGTTTCCTTAAAAGTATTTTGTCAGAAAGCTCCAGGATTCCTTTCTTTTTGGCATTCTTTTTCTGCTTTGTAACCAGCTGTATGCCTTTTTCTAAAAGCTGGCTGGCTAATTTTTGTGAAATATAACCCTTGTCTGCAAAAAGTTTCCCAAAAATATTTTCTGTAAGATTTCCCATAACTTCAGGATTCCTGTCATCTTTATTCCCTGGTGTAAGACAGAAACCCAGTATTTCACCCCTGTCATTTATGGCAAGGTGCAGCTTAAAACCATAAAACCACCCTGTGGAACTTTTCCCTCTCTGTGCAATGTCTTTAAATACCCTGTGCTGATGTATCCTGTGGATGTCACATACATCAATAGTTGTGGAATCTACAAAACTTATGCCAGTACATTTCCCACAGCGTGAATGTGCAAAAAACACCATTGGGAGTGCAGTATATGGCATAAGTTCCACAAAACGGTTATAACTTACAAGGTTTGGAAAAAATTTACTGTAATTTTTTAAAACTAGTTTCTGGTAAAACCACTTAAATGTCCTGTAACCAGATAAATGGAATACAATACATATAGACATTACCTCACTTAAAGCAAGGCGGCTTGGAAGTTCCATGGATATGTAATTGTCACCAGCCTGGATACATTGTTGGTTACTTTTCACACCTTAGCCAGCTGATAACAAATTAAAAAAGCGATACCTTAGCCTCAAACTACGGTATCAGCTTCTTTAGTTTTTGGTTTTGGAGGTCTTTTTCTATCATAAATATCCGATATCGCATGATATACGTTTCCATATTTTTTGCGTAACAAATAGACTATGCTTAAACCATCACAAATATATTCTAAATTGCTTTGGCTCCGCAAAGTTACTGCTTGTTTCTGTTTTCTCTTGAATACTCTTGCCAGTCTTTCACATAGTGAATTATTTGCAGGAACTTTACTGTCATGTAAAAATAATAATTCACTTTCCTTGTATTTTCTCAAACGTACAAATAAATTATATCCCTCTCGGTAATATTTACTTGGTGGATTATTATTGTACTCTTCTTCTGCCTTGTCCAGAATTTTATCATACCTTTTTTCAAATTTTTTAACTATATTTATATCTGGCATTGTATTTTCATCTAATACATTTTTGTAATGGACCATCTCGCGAAGCAGCTTATGCATTGATTTGTTCCATTTCAGTTCTGGTTCATTCTGCTCACTGCCAGTCAGATATCTGCAATCATGCTGTGTACATTCTTGATGACGGGTGCCATAATGGTAAAATGTCTTGTCGTGATCATGCACAACAGTTCCTACATAATTTTCCAAAGGGGATCCTTTTATCCCCTCATGACCTTTTTTCTCCTTTCCTATGTATAATGCAACATCTGCGGATGGAGACGCAAGTACAAGGACTTGTGCGCTTTTTCCATTTACAGATGCATTCGTAAAGTCTGCATTAATAACAGGCGATGTCATCAGCTTTTTTATGATTTCATGCTTCTCAGATACCGTTTTCACAGAAAATTCCTCACAGAGTCCATTTATCATGCCATCTGATAGTTCAATCTCCCCATCTGTCAGTTCAGAAATAAGCTTTCTGGTTTTTCCATGCGAAACACAGCATTCATTACTAAGAAGAAATGCAAGAGCTTTAACGATGCCATCATAATTCACTTCATTTATATATCCTTCTGGGAATTTTGCATGTACACGGCCTCCTGTTTTTCTGTTTCTATATTCCCGTGTTGTATATTCAGTTACATTTACAGACATTCTGATTATTACATTCTGTTTACGGATTATTTTACCAGTCTCATAATAATCCAGGTTATCTGTATATTTCTTAGGTGCTGGAATTTCATGGGTTTCTGTCACAATATGTTTTTTACGGCAGTGTCCTTTATGACCTGGCTGGCCGCCCTGCTTCCTGCCTGTCTTTACACGGCTGTTTGGGATCTTCTTTCGTCCCGGTTTCTGTAAAGATGAGGGAATTGATGAATTCTCAAAATCCTTATTTACCTGTGCAGTAAGTTTTTTATTGAGTTCCCTTTCTTCTTCCAGTTGTGTTCCCAGCTCATATATTTTTAATTGTTTTTTGCGCTTTTCTTTTTTTAATTTATCTTTCTGGCCAACAACTTTTTCATTTTCTTTTATCAGTTTTTTGATAATACTGTCTTTTCTGGCAAGTTCTTTCTGGTGTTCTTTATCAATACCGTCCATTGTTTCAAACCAAATTTTTCTGACATTTACAGTTTCACTATGGGCTTTAGAAAGTTCATATTTCAATTTCCTGATAGTTTTTTCAAGACTGCGTATAATTGCATTATATTTATTTTCTAACTTTATATACCTTTCACCAGATTCAAATCCAGCTACTTGTTGTTCCAGTGATTTAACCCTATATTGTAATGTAGTTGTATAGTCAAAAGAATTCATTTGTGTTTCCTCTTTTAATTCTGAAAAGTATCTATAATTTCTGCCATTTTTTTTGCCATATCCATTGTATGATTAAGCTGATCCATGAGAAGAGATATTTTTTCTTCCTGTTGTGTGATAATCTCCTCAAGTTTTTCTATCGTTTTTTCCTGAGACTGAATTACTTTTTCTTGCGTAGCATTTGTTTCTTTAAGTTCAGAAATATAACTTTCATA